>SXGQ01762338.1_pt1 | contig 96027 bp, 80 predicted proteins | sample 3178371 | NCBI WGS metagenome assembly SXGQ01 (sample SAMN11356859, study PRJNA531348) | freshwater metagenome | isolation source: freshwater sample F1-20 | place: China: Fuxian Lake, Yuxi | collected 2017-12-25 | reverse complement strand
TATCTGTACAAGCTATGAACTTACCAATTGGTAAATTGTTCTACTTTGTACCTAACATTCAGAACTATTCTGATACTCCATCACTTGCAGGTCTTTCAGAGCACCGTGCACCTTTCGGAGCACCAAATAATACTGAGACAGACCCAAATGCTGGTTATAACTACAATAATGGTAGAGACCTTTATGATAGATTTTATGAAGGTAACGAACCTGCATTGGACCCACCAGGTTTATTTGACTACTCTAAAGGTTCATTCTCAACAATTACATCAGCAGTTACATCAGTTGTTACAGCTGCTTGGGATAATACTACATTGAATTTAGTACCAAGCAATTACAACACAACTACTCCAATTGCAGGAAACTCAGCAAGTAACTTCAGAAAAGTTCTTGTAATCATGACTGGATTTGCACAAGCGGCTGCAGGTAAGTTGATTGGTCCTGATGGTAACCCAATTGACACAGAGGCATTCTTGTCTGATTTGACAATTTATGGTGTTTCTTCAAACACAACTACCGCTGGTGGTGGTCCATATCTTTTCAGAGTTGTAACTCAAAGATATGGTAAGGGTATTGTAGAATACGGTAACAACAATGACCCATTACCATTCCCAAATTCTTTAACTGATGGTGGTCAGTATGATAACATTTGTGATGTAAATGGTGATATCTATTTGGAAATTGACCTTCAAGTTCCTGTATGTATCACATGCGGTAATTCAATGGACGGTTATACTGGTTCAACGTTCTCATCAAACACAGATTCGAACAACGCTTTCACAGCAACTTATAGACTCTATAAGAACTTAGAATTCGAAGATAAAATCGGTGAGGTTTCATTTGACCTTATGTCAGTAACAGTTTCTGTAACTGAAAGAAAGTTGAGAGCTCAATGGTCACCTGAAATGGCTCAGGACGTTGCAGCATTCCACAATATTGATGCTGAAGCTGAATTGACAGCTTTATTATCAGAGCAAGTTGCGGCTGAAATCGATAGAGAAATCTTGAGAGACCTTAGAAAAGGTGCGGCTTGGAATTTGAGATGGGATTACAACGGATGGAAGAGATTAGGTAACGGTACTGGTGCTGTTTCATACACACAGAAAGACTGGAACCAAACTTTGATTACTGCAATCAACCAATTGTCAGCACAAATTCACAAATCTACTTTGAGAGGTGGTGCTAACTGGATTGTTGTATCATCTGAAGTTTCAGCTATTTTTGACGATTTGGAATATTTCCACGTATCAAATGCTGCTCCTGAACAAGACCAATACAACATGGGTATTGAGAGAGTAGGTACTCTTGCTGGTAGATATCAAGTCTACAGAGACCCTTACTTCCCACCAAACCAAGTATTGATTGGTCACAAAGGAACATCGCTCCTTGACACTGGTTACATTTACGCACCATATGTACCTTTACAACTTACTCCAACAATGTATAATCCATTCAACTTCACACCAATCAAAGGTATCATGACTAGATACGCTAAGAAAATGGTGAACAACAGATTCTACGGTAGAATCACAGTTGATGGTGTTAGAACATTTGATTTGAAAGAGTTGAGATAATATGGTCTAACCAAAAATATAAAAAGGGTCCTTCGGGACTCTTTTTTTTATTCTCTTATTTTTTGGAAATTTCAGAGTTCAGAACTGAAAGTGATTTTGAAATTAGTTCAGTCTCAATCATAGTGAAAGCACCTTTATCGTAGGCGTATTCTAAAGACTTAGTAATAAAAATAATAGATTGTTCCAAAGTCAAATCGTTTATTAGATTTCTTAAATCAACAGGGGAGTTATACCCTATAGATTGAAACAAATATCCTATTGGTTGATTTGTATGTTCCATATTTAGATTTTATGATATTTATAGAATAATAATTGACTCTAATGAGAAAAACAATAAAAGAGGCAACAAGTTCGGCAAGCTCAGGAAAATTCAAAGTACCTATTATATTAGCCCCTCAAATATGGAAAGATAATCAATTAGGTCCATTCACTGAAAAAGTATATAATTACGATAACGCAGAACTCGCTTATGAGGAAGCCGATGGTGATTATTTGGAATCGCCAGAAGATAGAGAAAAAATTGAAGCAAAAACTAATAGAATTTCTCAGGTCGATATGTATTTGAAACAATTCTACACTGGGCAAAATGATGAAGAAGGTTCTGCAGTAAACCCAACAATGTCAGGATTACCACCTGAGGATGTAGATTTTTCCAATAAATCATTAGAGGAACAACTTATTAAAGAAGATTTAGCGGTATGGTTTGGAACGAAAAAAAAACCTAAAGGAAGTAAACAACCCAAGGGTCCATGGGTGAACATATGTAGAAAAGAGAATGGTAAACACCCTCCGTGCGGTAGAAAAAATGCGTCATCCAAGGCTTATCCCAAATGTAGAGCCGTTCATGTTGCTTCAAAGATGAGTGCATCACAAAAAAGAGCGGCTTGTCAACAAAAACGTAAAGCTGAAAAGAGTGACCCAAAAGTTGGTAAAGGGAACAAACCAACTATGACTTCTTACAAACCAAGAAAAGAGTCTTTAGAAAGATTCATTAGGAAAATTATAAGGGAGAATTTTCAGTAATTTTTTTTAATATATCCTCCAAGGAATGTTGAATATTACTCCTCATTTCTTTTTCCAAAACCTCTCTTCGATTTTCTAACTCCATATCAAATAAATCTAATAATTCTGTGTATAAGTCAGAGTTTTCTATATATACACTATAACTATATACGTGATTTATAAGAAATAATGTTCTCTGATGAATAACTACGAACATACCGAAGTTATCATTTTTGATAAATCTTTTTAGAGAACGAGGTGCAAATGTCAACCTAGAATCAGATTCTTTGATTAAATTCTTACAAATTTCTACAGAAGTTTGTTCTTCGTAAGTAACCTCAGGTCTCGGGTCAAATTTTTCTTGGAGGAAAAGATAAAGTTTGTAGAGAAGTTTGGGTATATAACCAACAATTTTTTTTTCCATAAAACAAAAATAGGGAAAATAAATCAATTAACAATAAGAACCCGAGCAATGTTTTTTTCCATCTAATCCTGGCATCGAACCCTTACAGACTTGAACCGCATATCCATTTGCGTATGCACTTGGATAAACTTTGAATTTAGATTTTGCTGCCGCTTTACCTCTTGCACAAAGTTTTGTTCCAGTCTTTTTTTCTCCCTCACTCAAATTATCTTCAGGATAATTTGATGTTTTGGTTTGATTCATCATAAAATCAAAAACTTGGTCCATGTTTTCTTTAGCAACAGTAATGTGGTCATCAGCCCAATCATGCCCGTTCATCAAAATTTCGTCTACCGTATTTGGGTCTAATTGTAATAATAAATCGGCTTGTCTCTTGATTTGTTCTAAATTACTGAAGAACATATAATTAGTTGACTGCTGTTCTTTCATTACTTTTCTTACCAATTTGGTAATGTCTTTTTCTGTTATTTTGATTATACGTTTCATTTTACATTCACTATATTAAAAGTTAATTGTTTCTTATAAGTATCTTTCTCACCTGAAGTGTTCACTTGGATATCAACATAATATTGATTTGGTATTTTGTCTCTCATATCAAATATGAAATAGTACTCGTTCGGAGTTCTATTTATTGGAGTCCAATCTTGAACTTGTACCTCTGTCGTACCCTCCTTTACATATACTCTATAGAAAGCCGAGACATTCTCTAATAGAACTTGGCCTGTGTATGCTTTTTTGATTGTCACACCAACTTTCCTAATGTCAGTGTTTAAAATTTGTTCGTTTTGAAGTATACCATAAAAATCAAATCCGAATATCGATGGCTCTTTTGATTGTGAACCTATTTGTATACCTGCACTATATTGTTGAAGTATGAACTGATTTGTAACATTGGGTATTGATTGACCATTTATTGTCAGACCTGACCATATGTCAAAGTATTCACAAGGTGTGGCTCCTGTAAATCCATCAGGTACAATTACCTCATACACCCCCTTTGTTCTCAAACAAGTTGTAAGAGAAGCCATACCACTCACAGCTACTCCGAGTCTATCTTCGATTCTAACGAACGGAAGTGTGTCTAAATTCGACAAATCTCCGTTTTGGTATACATAGAGATACAGTTTATTTTGTTGGTTTTTTAAGAAGATATTCCTATCGTCTTTTATGTAGTCATCGTAGTTAGTTAGAAGATAGGGTTGGTAAAATGTTTGTGTGTGTCTTGAAAAGAAAGCAACCGAATAACTATCAGTCAAACCTGTTATATTTTCTATTTGTGGAAAGTAAGCGATTCCCCATCCTGTGACACCTGTAATTGACCCATCCAAAATGCCGTTTATTTCAGATGTCATATCCATGTTTATGTCCTCATTACCAAATTCGAAATGTTGTTGGTCTATGATTGTCAGGGCAGAAAAATTTACAACGCCCAAGTTTTTATTGTTATAAACTCCTGGCTCAGACCAATCTTCTATGGTCGACGTTTGGTACCAATTCGAGGGTCTTGTAGAGAAAGCTCTTGGGTCTACATAAGTCAGAGGATTAGCTCCCCCTTGAGCACTATTTTGATTTAAGTTAAAATCATTATAGTCATACCCTACACCTTCATCCCAAGGTTGTGTCGAACCACTTGTCCCACCCGACAGTGGTATTCTAAATAAAAACAAATCGAAAGAACTGGCTCTCCTTCTCTCATTTGACATAAAAGTATTCAAGAGTTCATTATCAAAGGACGATGTATTTGTCATTTTCAAGGTATGAGTAATACCCGATAATCCTGGAGTACAACCTGTAGAAATAACACCACTTTGAATGTCGGAAATCAAAAGTGATAAATCCAAATCAAACAAAAATCTTGTGAATCCATAATTAGGAATAACAAAATCTGATGCACCAAAATTCAGTTCGATTACAGGATTTCTTCCTGTATTTACGTATGAGTTAGAAATAATGGTATTATTTTTATCAATATAAGACCTTAAAATTGACATTACTTTTCTTTATAAATATCAATTCAATCGAATATTTGAATTCAATATTTTTCTTCTTGCACTTTGCATCATTCGGTCCAAATCCTCTACTTGAATTCCTGATTGAGTTTTAGATACCGGTGCTAAACCAGGGTATGCGTGAGTGTGTGATACCAAGAAGTTATAAATCAAATTGATTAGCTCGAGTAGTTCTTCACCCCGTACCATACTTGATGTATTGGCTTGAATACTTTCTGTAAATGCCGATTCAGGAATTCCATAAATAGAATTAGCAAAATTGATTTTTTGTTTTCCCTCTATGTCAGAATCTTGAGATAATAAATATATTTTTTGACCTCCCAAAGCCGCTAGTGTATTTGGCTTGTATTCAAAATTACTTGTTTTTACTTCCTGTATTTGAACTTTAGATGGTAAACCTACCGTATCTTTTTTACAAATTAAACCATATCCACCTGGGTCAGCGGTATTTAGTTTTGTACCATTATAAACTATTTTGAGATTTTTTTTCGAGTTTACATTTATGTTTGATATACCTGAAGATGGATTTATTATATTATACATCTCTATGGTTGGCCTGAAAAAAATTGGAAATTTATTTGTTGTCTCGGAAAATAATTTAGCACCTGTTATACTAGTATTACTTTGATTACAGGTAGATATATAAGAATTTATAAATCTTATTGTATCTATCATCGATAACAGAGTAAAATTTTCTGTATCTATCAAAAACTTGTCGGCGACAGAAACTTCGGATGTTACCGTGAAGTTATCAGTATTATATTTTACTGATGGTTTTAGAGAGTAGAGGTATATTGAACCATTAAATTTATTGGCATTATTCTCAGGATTTGTGATTACCCATTCAATTAAATAATTCACTAATAAAGTGATAGGCACAGTGGATATAATTTTTTGAATTTCTTCCCCCGATTTGGTTCTATCAAAATTTGAAAGTTGTAAAAACGCTCGGTTAGGATTTGATACTGCAACGGTATTCGATTGGGGTGGTTCTGAAAATTTACCGGCTCGTAAAATCAATTCATTTTTTTTCACTATCACATCGGAACTACCTCTACCTAAAAGGGCATTGTCTAATGGCTCTGGATAAATGCCGGCCTCAGTTGGGTCATCCCAATTTCCGTCTTTTTTCTTTAAGTTTCTTGGTGGTTTTACTTGGAAACCCGTACCTGTATTATAAGAACCTGCGGCATTGTATGTAAAGAAGGATGAACTTGGAGAAAAGAAATTGCTCTGTATATAGAATTGATTTTGAAATTTAAAATCAAAATTCATAAACATAATCTGAATAAGTTCCCCAATCTCAGGTACTTGATACAGAAAATAAGGTATTAGAGGAGTGAAGATTAGAGGGTCTTTTTCAGTCCAAGCATCGGCGGAATTACTCCAATCTTCCACACTCTCAAGTGTATCAGGTAAATTTACAATATTTATTTTAGCCCTTATTCTACCTAGCATTAGAGGGTCCTTGTTATCTAAAACTGTTCCTTGATATAGTATAGATTGACTAGACATTTACTCTTGATTGGTATTCTTTCAAAAATTTATTATATAAACCTTCCACTGAGTCTAATTCATAAGTAAGTGTTAGAATTTGATTTTTTATTTTTTCAAATTCGATAGATAGGTTATCTAAACGTTCAACCAAATTAGCGTTGGATAGTTCTTTCAAACGTAACGCATCATTTGTAATATCTTCTTTAATATGTTCCATAATTATCTTGGGATACTCCAGCAAAAACCGTTATAGCAATAAGTGTCATTTACACCTTGTTCTACTTGATTTTGTCGTCTACCCTTATGTGTTGCATAGTTATAGAGCAACATTAGGTTTGGTGTGCCGTCTGCTAGTGCATCTGTAGGTAATCCAATTTTTTGAAGGTAACCTATAGTGTTTATAAAAGCACCCTCAGCAGATTCACCAGGCAAAAAGTCTGACAAAATTGCTAATGGTAGAGGTATTTTTTTTCTTTTACCGGGTAATTTTCTTATAATGTTTATTATATTTTTTATTTCATCAATAATTGACTTACATTTTTTATAATCGAAAATTCCTTGTGTTATCTGCGCGGCAATATCGATTCCCGCTTGTACCAAAGCTTTTGTTTGAGCAGTTGAATCTTTCAATCTATTTGCAACGATTTCATTTACAACTATTTTTATAAGATTTACTAACTCTTTTTTCAAAGTGTCAAATAAAACTTTAATGAAGATTCCACCAATCCTCGATATAACTTTGATTACAAAACTTGTAAATTTTTTTATAAAATCAATTGAGTCTGTTATTATGTTTGTTCCTGCGGTACTAGCTTGATTTATTGGAGTAACCGCTTGGTTGTAGGATAAATTTTTTTCGCTTTCAACAACACTAAGTAAAATAAAAATTGGTAGTAGAACCTTGGGACTGAGTGCGGCACAAGCGACTGCAATTGCCATATTTTTAATAATTCCCTCCGAAATTGTTGCTTCGGCGTTGAAACTTGCAGGTAAATAAATTTTCCAATCAGGATTTTCAGACAGACTGTCTATGATATTTTCCATAGTGGCAATTTGTTCTTCAAATGTCTGACCTGATGCGGTATTTTTGAAATCTAAACATTGGTCCGTAAGATTATTAAAATCAACAGGTAATTTTACATTTTCACAATCAGCAAATTCTATTACACCATTCTGAACATTATTTACTTCGTTTTCTATCTGTCTCAAATCCTGCTCAGTAAATTCAAAAAATTTATCGTCTACACCATCTAATTCGGCAACTTTAGATAAACCACTTACATCAATTTCTTCTTTAGAATCAAAACATAAACCTAAAATTCTTGATAATAATGTATAAAATTTTGATTGATTACTTATTGGACCAGAAGATGCAGGAATTTTCATATTCATAAATTGTGAAATGAAATTCAATACTTGTGGTACAAGTTCTGTTGTGTCGAAAAGTTTTATTGTGGAATAATAATCTTCTAAAAAAGTTCCGATTTTATTTTCTTGTGTTGGATTTCCTTCTCTATCAACCAAAACAACTCTATAATAATTTCCAGTGACACCAAATTCGTTTGTTGTAGTATATTTTATGTTGAATAATTTTTGTCCACTGCTCCCTTGGTAAAATTTTCCGTTTTCTTCAAAAAAACTTCTGTTATTGTTATTCATCAAACCACTTAAAGTTCTATTGAAAGGGAAAGGAACAATACCACCATATGGTCTCATGATGTTTGGTGCAACCGTTGGTGGATAGCTCTCGAATAAAATTTTCCCAATCGGTTGGTCAATATTTTGTTTCAACATTCCATTTGCTAAAGTGATTGCGTCAAGAGATTGGACAGGTATAAAAATAGATGAATTTACAGGTAATAAATCTATTTTTTCAGCGGCTATTGCAGTATTGGCTTTATAGATTTGTTCTTGAGAACAACCTAAAGATTTGAGTGCTTCCTCAGCTATGATTTTTTTTACTTCAGCCTCTGATTTAATTGCTGACCTAAGAATCAGATTTCTGATTGCTTTTTTACTTGGACCTCCCGTACCCCTCGTCAAACCAATCAAATCATTCAACGCAGTCATAGAGGTTGGTACCTTTTTCAAAAACCTCTTTTGTTGTTTGTTTATTTTATTTAACTGTGCGGTGGTTTGATTCAGGGATTGTGTTAAAGGATTTGTTTGACTTTTTTCTAAATCTTTGTTTGCACGTAAACTTTGAATAAATGTATTTATAGCACTTATTTGACTACCTGCTTCTTCCGTGGAATTCGTAAGGTCTAAATTTCCTAATTCTGCCATCAGATTTACATTTTATAAATTCCCTCATCGCTGGAAACATCTTTTTCGATTAAATTTTGTATCATCTCATCATCTAAATCTAAATCAGTCAATTTGAAGGATTCGTTAGATGTGTTAGATTTTTCCCAAATGGTAGATTGAAGTTTAGAAAGACTCAATTTTTTTTCAACACAATCATTCACAATTTTTTGTTGTTTTTCGATTACAGGACCTATAGTTGTCATGTCTTCAGGGTCTTTTAACATCGTTAACATTTTATTCTGAATTCTGATTGCAGTGTTTCTTTGTTCTACAAGTTCATTGTAGATTTCCTGCATCAAAGCTAAGATTGAATCTTTTGTAAAATTTATTTCTTTTTTTTGTGGTCTTGGCATACTAATAAATACTTTTCAATCGTTTTTCATTTTAGTTTGAATGGATATATATAATTTTTTGAATTTTTTTATTGAACCTCTTATTTCTTTTGTACTAAGATTAGTCATTTCTCTCAAAGACAATAAAATAATATTTTTATTGAATTTATTATTTTCTCTTCCTGTAAAAATGGTTTCATAATTGTAGAAAAGGTCTATAAGTGCGTACCCTAATTTCTTTTCGTTATCTGAAAGGATTTCACAATCGACATATTCCTTCAGTTTTTCTAGATAAGTCGATATGACAAGGTTAGTATCTAAATGGTCCTCATCTATTCTGTAAATCATATCTGGACGTTCTTCAATTGTTGAAGAAATGTCTTCATAAGAAATTTTTCTATTTGTTTCTTTTTGGTCTTTGATTATTTGTCCCATCAAATAATTCTTACAAATAGTACCAAAATATGAGTATGCCTTTTTATTTTTTGAAGGCTTGAATTTATCGACCTTGGTCATCAAAAATGAATGGGTATCAACATGAATTTCTCCGAAATCCATATCCTTTCGATAAAGTTTATATCTTCTGATTATTGAAGAAATCATTTTATCTAAGGGAGCCCTCAGAAATTCGTTATAAATTTTATTTTTCTCTTCGGATGATTCTGCAATTAGGAATTTTCTAACAGCAGTTTCTTCTCGTACGTCAAAATAATTTTCTTTTACAGCTTTTCTGCCCCTCTTTTTCAATGAAACATCCTCTGTTTTACCTGAAATGGTTTCGGACATTATTCATTTGTTGCTTGATATTTTATGGCTCTATCATCAACAAAAAAGTATTCTTGTTTAGCCGTTTTAATCCAGAATCTTACTTCATCTTCTCCCATTCTATCTTCACCAAATTTGTAATTCCAAAAGAGGGAACCTTCTCTTAAATTTGTGTGTTTGTAACCTAATCTTGGTATTGTCATTACCACTGCGGAATTGTATGTCAACCTTAAAAGGAATTCATAAACAAATGTGAGTTTCATGGAGGGTTTCATAAAGCCAAAATCTTCTAAAATTTGTTTTTTTATGACACTACCTGAAGTTTGAAAGTTTTGATATTCTTGTAAAGTATCGTTAGTGAGAAACCCAATTTCTTGAGTAAAATTTGCGGCAAATGTAGCCTCATTGGTAAAACCTGCAAACACACCTTTTTCGTCAGTTTCAACTACTACAGGTAAAAATACTTGTACTTCAGGAAACGAATCCATGTACTTTCTCACGTTATCAAACCAAATATTTGAATATTCATCATCGAATTCAAAAATAGAAATCCATTTACCAGTGCTATTTTTTATACCGTGATTCAATTGTGATGCAAAATTTGGTGTCTCTTCCCAAAGTAAAAGATTTACATTTAAATTTCCAAAATCATACGATTTCAGAAGGGTGACTAATTGTTCTTCAGATGTGTGAACAATGACTAACTCCTCAATTTCAGTTTTTTGATTTTTGAGCGATGTTATTGCTTTACCAAAATATTCATCAAAGTCTTTAGCCTTAGCGGATTTTATTGGTAAAATTACAGATACAGGTATTTTGTTACTCATATATTAAAGTTTTGAAATTTGTTCTTCTAATTGATTTGCTCTTGTTGTCAAATAACTATCAAAAAGATTTATGACATCGTTTGTGAATTTTTGTTTGCTTTTAAATTGTTCGGCAGTTTTGTCCATGTTCTCATAAAGTTCTGGTTTGATATTATCTTCTAACCAATTTTGAATAAAGTCAGCAATAAAATCAGTAATCAAAGTTAAATCAGTAATCCAAACACCATTTTCTTGAGTCATCCAAGATGGTTGTAAATCAGGGATTTTTCCCAAGACGGGGACACCACAAGCCATACTTTCCAATGGGAAGGTACCAAATCCGCTTTTAGTATCAACCCAAACACTGAGGAAACAATCTTTAAGTGTTTTAGCAAATTCTTTTTCACTCAATCCTCTTAGGTCTCTAAAAGTGAACCATCTATATTGAGGGAATCTTAAATAAAAAGTTTTTATGATTGAAATTGCATCTTCTTGTTCGCGTGTATGTACTCCTATAATCGGCATCGCAGGAATCCCTTTTTTTGTAAACGACTCAGATATTACAGGTTCCAAAATATCCACTGAAGCTTGTCTCATTACTTTCTCAATGTACTCTTTTTGGGTTGGACAAGTTGTAATACATTTGTAAACACCATGTTGTGACCATGATTGTCCTGGTTGTAAGGTTTCAAGCATGTATGCATAAGATTGTGTGAGAACGATTTTTGCACATGGAAGATTTTTGACTTGTTCCATCACAAAACCAAATAATTCAGAAATTACCAAAAAATCCTCAGGAGCAATTTGAAGATTTTGATTCTCGATAGATTGATGTGGTATTGTCATGAATTCTGCGTCTAGCCACTTATCGACTCCCATGTAATCATTTTTTTCATGTAAAATTACAGGATTGAAATTTGAATTTTTCAATTCCAAAGCAATTTGATAGATGTATCTAACAGACGCCCTTGCATTCCCTTTTGTATCTTGTACAAAGAAATAAATTTTTGATTTTTTTTCTCTGAGACTTGTTATCGAGGCTAAAACCTTTTCTTTAGAAATATTTTCCATATTAGTAATGATTGATTAACTTTTTATTTAGTAAACTATTGAAGGCTAATTTGAAAGGAACACTCAAATTATTTGTACTTTTCAAACCTAACTTATCGTCGATTTCTTCGTTTTCTGAAAGAACTACTTCCATCAGCATTTTCACAATTTCGAGTTTCACAATGTTGACTTTCATTTCTGTAAATCCAGAAGATGATTCAGAGCCGGCGTCCGAGATGTCCAAATATTTTTCCAACTCGTCTAAATCAACAAAATAATTTTCGTTTAATATTTTTAGCATATTTCTTGTAATTTAATTTTTAAGTCTTTTATAGATTTTATTTGGTGATTCACCTGTGTATCTGAATTATAAGAAGTTTCGTATTTTATTAAAGTTTTGTTTTTGGGATGATTCAACAATAATTTAGGATTAGCGGTCACAAGTATATCAATATTTGACCATAAATTATTTATTGTAATTTCACTATAAAAAAAGATATGTTCAATCAAACTCCCGAACTTAGAAATGAAAAAAAGGGATGCGGGTTTTGATTTACCTATTTCATCGGAAACAATAATAAATTCGTGTTCATCTCGTAAGTCTAAGTATAGATTATTTAAATCCAATAGTCCATTCGGTTCGACTGAACCGGCATGACCAAAAATTTCCATGGTATGTTCTTTATATAAAAAATCGTAAAGTTCATCTTTATCTTTGAATGCAAGATGTTCTAAAATATTCAAACTTGTTACATCTGATTTGACCTGATACTCGAAATCTGATTCCTCTTTGAATGGATTATCAATATACCATTTTTGATATTCCTGTTGAATTTTTCCGAGCGTATTTCGTAAAACACCATTTATTTCGATTCCAATTTTCATTCTTCGTATCTTTTCAAAATTTGTGTTATCAAGGGATTTCTTACAACATCGGTATCTTTGAATTCATGAATTCCGACATCAGTGAAATCTCTGAACTTTTTCATCGCATCCCATAATCCTGTCTGAGTTTTATCTTTATGTCTATCAAATTGTTCCAAATCACCTGATATAAAAAACTTGGAATTAAAACCAATTCTAGTAAGAAGAAGTTTCATTTGACTCGGAGTTGAGTTTTGAGCTTCTTCAAAAATTAAAATTGAATTGTCGATATTCATACCTCTCATGTAAGCGAGAGCAAAAACTTCAATTGCTTCAATCTCTTTTAATTTCTCACGAATATCCTTTCCAATAATTTTATTTAGGAGATAATATGAAGGAAATATATACGGGTCAAGTTTTTCTTCTACACCACCAGGAAGACTTCCTAATTTTTCTTCTGCCTCAACAGCCGGTCTCACAATTATAATTTTTTCGAAAGGGGTGTCGGGGTCAAATAATAAATCTACCGCACATTTCATTGCAATATAACTCTTACCAACCCCCGCAGGACCTGAACAAATTGTAATCTGATTATTGGATAACTTTTCGTAATATTCTTTTTGACTTTCGGATAGAAATTTTTGTTTTGTTTTCTTTTTTAAAATTGAAGTTATGTATTCTTTTTTCGTTTTGAAATTTGATGTTTCTAAAGTTGGGGTAGGAGCTGGATTCTTTTTAGTTCTACTCATTTAACTTTGATTTTTTTTGTTTTTGAGGGTTCTCGTTTATAAACCGTTTTCCCACCATCTGGACTTTCATAAATCCACGGTGTTTCTTTTTCTCTTGTATCAATTTGTGATTTAATCCAATTGAACGTTTTTCTAAGACCTATAGATAGAGGTTGGCTGACTTCCCACCCAATTTTTTCTCTATACAGTTTATTATCTGAGTTTCTACCTTTGACACCCAAAGGGCATTTGAAACCGTATTTTTTAAAAAATTCTTCACCTTCTATATTTTTTATTTTAATGTTTTTTCCGGAAAATTCAATAGCCATTTGTGCTAATTGATTGATTGTCACCATTTCTTCACTACCTATGTTGACAGGTCCTGTAAACTTGGAATACATGAGTCTGAGCACGGCTTCCACACACTCATCAACATATAGGAATGACCTTGTTTGTTGTCCATTACCCCAAACTTCTAATTCACCGTCTTCAGGTAATTCTGCGGCTTTTCTACACATAGCGGCTGGCGATTTTTCGCGTCCACCTTGCCAAGTACCTTGAGGTCCGAATATATTGTGGAATCGAGCAATACGTACGTCTAATCCATAGTTTCTGTGGTAAGCCAAATAAATTCTTTCAGAAAATAATTTTTCCCAACCATATTCGGAATCAGGGTTTGCGGGATAAGCGGAGCTTTCTTCACAATTTGGATTATTAGCATCCAATTGATTATGTTCAGGGTACATACAAGCCGAAGATGAATAAAAAACTTTCTTTACTTTCTTTTTTACACATTCATTGGCAACATTCAAATTTATCAAAGAGGAATTATGCATCAAATTTGCATCATTTTCACCTGTGAAAATGTATAGAGCTCCACCCATGTCTGCAGCAAGTTGATATAATTCGTCAACATCTTCCTCGATAACAAGGTCGACAACTTTAGGGTCTGTTAAATCTCCCAAAATAAATTCATGACATATTTCATCTTGAAAAAAATATTCATGTTTTTTAATATCACAAATTCTAACATGAGCACCCTCGCTTTTCAATCGTTTGGCTAAATGACCACCGATAAATCCACCACCGCCTAATACTACTACTTTTTTTTGTTTCATAAATTAGATTTTACTATATAATGTATCGTATTCAAATCTTTCAGTAATTTTATATCCTAAATGTTCCATCAGAATATCAAACTCTTTAAGATTCAATTTATTCTCATAACTTTTTTTGTCAAAATGAGCTGTCTCCGCGTAGATGAAAAGGGGTTTATATCTACCCATAGATGACAAAACTTTGTCTTCCGCTCCTTCAACATCGATATGAATATAATCAATTTTTGGAATATTATTTTCAATACAAAAAGTATCAATTCTAATAGTTCTTACTTCATAACCTTTTATGTCATAAGTAACGGTATGATTTAAAGCTTCATTAGAATTTTCTTTCAATAAAGGTTTTACTATTGAACCGGCATATCTCCAATCAATATTTTTTTTGGTTTCGAAGACACTTGGGTAAAATGTGGCAGAACCATTTTCATCTGAAAATGCAACATTAAATGTTTTGACTCCAGATTTATTTGCTGCACGATAATGTCTTTCGTAATTTATTTTATCTGCTTCTATCGAGTAGACATCTGAGTTTGGAAAACTTCTTTTGAAATTTACACCTTCACTAAAATCACAAGCCCCAATATCGAACAAAACTAAATTGGAAAGTTCTGAAAGTTTTTGTCTTACAACTTGATGTAACATTTACATTTCGTTTATTATTTTTTTTATTCCCTCCTTGAGACTAATTTTTGGTTTCCAAAAATTTAGAATGTAAGGGTCAGGTTCATTCCTTTTATCTAATTGAACTGTGTCAATTTCATTTGATGGTGAAATCTTACAAGGAATGTATTCTGATATAATTTTAGCAACTTCCAAAATAGAATTCCATTCAAAATTTGTAATGTGTAAATTCTGAGTTCTATCAATTTCATTATATTTTTGAGAAAGGATATACAAAGCATTTGAACAATCTTCAGCATGAAGAAATTGTCGTTGTTCCGTTCCATTAGTCATCATAGTAATGTTTCCTTGTTTGGATTTGATAATGAAATCAGTAATCACATGTGACTTTTCTAAATCATGTTCAGGACCATACACGTTCCAAAATTTGACAGTTAAACCGCCGAGAATTTTTGCAAACGTTTCACCGAGAGACTTTGTAATTCCATAAGGGGAATATGACATATTGGCCATCTGTGAAGATGCAAAAATGAACGGCTTGTTATATTTCTTCAAAGTTTGAAATGTATATAGAGTTAGTTTTGTATTGTTTTCAATGAACTCATAGGTGTGTTGATATTTTTTCAAATATCTAGAACCTCCAACATCAAATGCCAAAAACATAACAAAATCAACTGTTGGAATCATAGAGTCAAGTACATCAGGAATTCGTAAATCTTGTTCAGATGAGTTTACAATATCAAACTCGATTACTTCATTTCCTTCGTTTCTCAAAAATTTACAAAGTTCTGCACCTATTTGACCAGCAGAACCCAATATCAAATATTTCATGTTAAAATAGATTTTTTAAATAATTTTCCCACATATAATCTTCGGCAACAGGAAGGTCATTCGCTTTTTGAAAATTTCTTTCAATTGCCGGCATCATTGATTGATATTTTTCTATCGTTAAACTTGATAAATCTGGGTCGTCCTCCAAAAAAATAACCCCACTTGGGTCAAAGTATTTATCAACAACTTTTCTTGAACCATAATAGACAGGAACTGTACCCATAGCAAAACAATCTGTGAGTTTTTCAGTAAAATATGTGTCAGAGTTATCATTTTCGATTGCGACTGAAAACATATAGTCTCGTAATCCGTCTTCTTTATCCTTGAGTTGATTTGGTCTTCCGGTACCAAAGAGGTCAACTTTGTCTTTCAGTCTTTCAACCCACTGTAACCTATTTTGATGACCTTTCAACCATCCTTTATTAGAGGCAATCATAGAAACCAATTTCGTTTTTAGATGTATTGCTCTGTTCTGTGGATAAATCCAAGGTGCCGCATTTGAAATATTATAGACAAACGGTGCTCCAAGTTCTAACAAACTATCCATACAAGTAAAAATCCATTTGTAATGTTCACGAGTCTTTTCTAAATCACTAACAAGTACTTTTATGGTGTGTTCATTCATTTGAGGTGATTCTAACAACCATCCAATTTTATCCCTTGATGGGTCATTGAAGCCCCAATCTTTTATGTAGTTGTCAACATATACACTTACTGTGTGAGGGTCTTGAGTTTCTCTCGAAAGCCAACGTAGGTACTTTGGCATGTTTCGGTTTGATGAACAATCATATTCACCCCACCAATCTGATACTTTTCTAATTGTAACTTTTTCCATATTTTATCTTTTTATAATTATTCCTCCATATACACCCCCATGAATTACTTCATAATGGTAATCGTATTTTTCAATCCATTCCGTAAAGGCTAATCTTTCATGTTCATCATATTCGTTTTTCCCACCATGCCAGTCGTCAAATCTTATGAATACCTGAGACCATTTGCATTTGGTTAAAAATTCTAAGGAAGAAACTGTTGGTTCGTATATGTCAACGTCAACATTACAAATTGCAATTTCGTTTATATCATAATCTTGTGGTTCAGTGAGTTTATGAATATCTGATAAGACTAATTTTATATTGGGTTTTATTGATAATTTCTGTTTTGCTTCTTCAATAGTTTTGGGGAAAACTTTATGTTGACTATTCCACGCCCCCAAAGCAAAAGAACCTTCTCTCCAATCACTTGTGTGAGGAAGAGTTTTTTTTGATTTTTCTAATCCTTGAAAATGGTCTACAGTGAAAATTATTTTATTTGGGAATAAAGTCGCAAGTTCAATTGCACTTTGACACGTACACGTTCCAAACTCCAAAACGTCCCCCACCAAATCATATTGTTTACTCATATCCAATAGGGTTGGTATTGTGCAAGAATTGTGATTAGGGTTAGTGTTCACCATCTTTTATCTTTTAACGTATACTCCTCCACATAATCCCCCGTGGGTAATTTCAAATTTATAATTGTTTTTTTCTATCCATTCTCTAAATGCTAATCTTTCATGATTATCATAGTTAGGTTCACCTCCATGCCAATCATCAAACCTGATATAAACTTCAGTCCACTCACATTTTGATAAAAAATTCAAAGCTGAGACTGTGGGTTCATAAATGTCGACATCGACATTACAAACCGCAACCTTTGTGATACCATAATCTGACGGAGATTTTAGATTGTGAACATCTTCGATAATCATCTGTATATTTGGATATGGTGTGAATCTTGACTTGAGCTCATCTATCGACTTTGGGACATTTGGAATATTGACATACAATGGATTATTTAGTGAAAAAGCGGTTTCAACCCAGTCACTTCCTGATGGAACTCCCTTTTTTGTGGCCTCAAGTCCTTTGAAATGGTCTATCGTAAAAATCTTTTTATCTGAAAAGGAACTTGCTAATTCTTTAGTGCTTCCTCCAGTAAATGTCCCAAACTCTACAACATCACCAACTAAATTATATTTTTTGGAGGTAATGAAACTTTTGATTCCTTGGACGTGTAAACTATAACCGAAACTCATATTGTGATTTATTTTATATTGGTTTTATAAGTCCTCCTTCGGTCCATTGTGTCGGGATTAAAGTCCATGATTTCTCGAATATATCTTTTGCGTTGGGTCCTTTCGGTCCGAACCATGTTGAAGGGGATACAATTTTTTTCGATTTATTAGTATTCAGGAAGGTTGCCCACCATGAAAAGGTCGAATTAGATATTATATGATTTTGACATAAACCCATCAACCAAAATTCTTTCCAATCCTCTGTTTCTTCTACAAACACAATATTTGGTAAATCAATATTTTTTGTTACAAAATCCCTACTACCCGGCCATCTTGATTCTTCGTCAGTAAAAAGAAAAATTGTTGAATATCCACCAATCGATTCCAAAGCTTTTTGAATATATTCTATACTAATAGTCGGGTGAATTTCAGGGAATTGGAGATACTCACTCCTACGGACATGAAGGGATAAAGTATCAGGGAGTTTAAGTTGCGGATATTTTTCTAAAAATTCATTTTTGATATCTTCTGTGGGTTGGAACAATTCTCTTAGTTTTTCATCAAACCCAAACCAATTTTTTGAGCTTTGGTAATATCCGTGGAATGAAGTGTTACCTGGTAAGGGATTTACTTCAGAATATTCGAATGGTCCTTCGTAAACGGTTTCAAACCCTTTTAAATCCTTGGAAAAGTTTATGTTTCTGAAAACGTTATTGAAATAATTCTCAACACTTCTACCTTGTCCTGGAGTCCAAGATGAAGGGAAAAAGGATACTTCCCTATTATGTTTCCAACCTTGACACAGAGCATGAGCAATTTGAAATAGTTGATTACCTAGTCCACCCATCAAATGAGCCGTAATTAAATTTTCCATTATTTTTTAATATATAAAGTATCACCCCAAACTGAATGGAATGCGTGATAATATTCTTTTTTGAACCCTTTAGAATTCATTAGTTCGTCGATTTCAGTATCAATCTTTTGTCCCTCGTAAAGTTCAACTTTTGCCGTTTCTATTACTATAATTTTTGAATCAAATATTAAATTGCTAGAGTTTAATATTTCAAAATCGTGACCCTGCGTATCCAAACTCACTAAATCAAATTTTGTTTCTAATTTGTTATCTATCAAAAATTCATCAATGTTTATTGTCTCAACATCACAGGATGATACTTTTTTGATATCTTGATAAAGTTCAGAATGAATTTTTAGGTTTTGTAAGGATGAACACCCTGGATTTGTTTTTGAAGAATTTTCTATAATATTGAAACTTGATTTACCCTTTTTATTACTTACTGCATATTCAAAAACTAAACTTGTGAATTCCTGATTCAGAACGTTTTTTTTAAGTGTTTCTATAAGTTTTGGATTAGGTTCAAACCAATAAATTAGTCTTGGGTTCAGTTGTTTATAGAAACTAAGTTCTTCACCGAGACATGCGCCAATATGTAAAATATTATCTATTTTACTTGTTTGATTATAAGTTCTTATTAAATTTTCTATACTTGAATCAAAGCTCATAACAACTTGTATGGGTTTTTGTTTCTTATTTTATTTACAGTTTTAATTACTGAATCCATATTCACCTTATGGTCATTCAAAGGATTGGATTCATTATAAATGTAATTTATCTCAGATATAAATCTATAATGTTTTTCACCTGACATCTCAAACATAGGAAACATAAAGGCTAAGTCGCCAGCAACACTGTAATAATTACCGTTTTCATCTTTCAAATCTTTTTGTTCTATTTTATTCCATAACCATTTTTTCCATGTTCTGAGGTGCGAAAGTGTAAAGCTTTGTCTCCTGATATTTTCAAATGTCATGGGAGGTCTGGCAAAACCAGGTCTATTATCGTGGTATTTGAAAGAACCACTTGTCATCCAAACATCAGAGTTTTTATAAATTTCAAAAATATTTTCGAATACTTCCGAATGGGGAAGATAATCATCTCCGTCAACCTCTATACAAATTTCATCTTCTTCCAAATTTCCTGTTCTGAGAACTTGGTCATAGTTACCAGGCTGAAACATCTTATTCTTATTTTCAATCAAAATAAATCTTTCGTCACTTTCGATTGTTTTTTTGATTATTCCCTTGGTAGAATCATTGGATAAATCATCTGTTATATAACATGTGAAATTTTTATATGTTTGACTCATAATACTGAATAAACATCTTTCAATAAAACTTTGACAATTATATGTTGTCGTTAGAATAATCATGAAATAATTTTTATATATTCTTCTTTAATTTGATTTGCCACGTTTGTAGAATAATATTTTTCAAGGTCTGTCGGAGGGTCGAATTTTTCTTTAGATGTAATTACTCCCAAAGAATCAACTTTATAAATCCAACCTGGTTTTCCCGAAAGCCAACCTTCTATGGTTGTTCTTCCAAGTTGTATTCCTGCGGTTTCGGAACAACCCTTCAAATATTTTTCAACGTTCCATGTAGAAGGAAAATATTTTACGTTATGTTCTCTGAGTATTGCATCTAAAAAATTACCCCTGTTTTCTCCGACAACCCATAATTCTTTATTTATTGATTGAGTATATTCGATTAGGTCCATCAAAGTTTCTCTCCTTAGATAATCTAAGGTCCCAACAAACAATACGTATCCCGATTCATCTAAATCAGATTTAGTAAATTTGGTTTCATCAATCGGATTATAAATTATTTCAATATTATCTTCAGGAATCTGAAACTTGCTAATAAGATATTCTTTTATTTCGGGTCTTATTGCTATGTATTTTTTTATTGAAGGATGTATTACAGGATTTTCTAATTCTATTACCTCAGAGTGAATAGAACAAATTTTATCGATTTCAGGATAAAAGTTTAATATCCTTTCTGCAACAGGTTTATGTTGAATATGAATTATATCAAAATTTACTTCTGATACCCTGTACATCATATTCACTTGTGAAACCTTATATCCGTTGCCGTCGTCAAACCCCCATTTACCGTCACCCAATTTGAAACCAGGTGCTTGTTCAAATGAAAGACACTTGATTCCGTTTTTCTTGGCTAAATCTGTAAGTGGACCCCCAATCTGTGACATTATAGTCACATCACAATTTGATTTTTTTAAACCTCTGGCTAATTCATAAACATATAACTCAGAACCAGTAAAAGTTTTGAAATTTAGACAACTTAGGAGAACGTTGATTTTATCTTTATCTTTATTGAATGCTATTTTTTGTGGTAAATTTGATGAGTATTTTTCTACAAATAATTGTCGATTTGACTCCCATTTATCATTAGTCATTCCTATAGACTGATGAGTAATTCTTATATTAGTGATTACACCAACTTTAACACCCTCTAAATAATTTTCAAAACAAAAAGGAATATCGTAAAAATGAAACCCTTCAAAATCTTCGTTAAATTTTTTTCTTATTCTTTTTTTGTGAATTGCAATAAACAATCCATCTACAACAACAACTGATTTTATATCATTACCTAATTGTTCCGAGTATTTTGATTCCCATTTTTTTGTACCTTGTTGATGGTTCACAATTCCAAACATTTTTCTTCGGTTTTCCCACCATTTTCCACTTTCAGGCATATGAGTTGTACCTGCAACACCTAAAATACCAAAGTCTGAATTGTTAAAATGGTTGAGTAGTTTTGGATACCATGCAGAGGTATCAAATGTAATGTCATCGTGACAAAGAACAACAATATCTGTTGTTGCCTCATTTATAATTTCATTGTAAACTTCTGATAGAGATTTATCTCCGTTATTTACTTTTTCTATGACAATATTTTTTTTGAATCCAGAACTTTTCATAAAGTATTCTTTTAGCTTTGGATTTGGTTGTCTTGTTGAATATCCTATTGTAATCATTATTCTAACCTTTTTTTCTTACATTCTTTTATTATTTCGTGTGCTGTTTTGTTTGGCTCCTTTTTTGCTAAGGATATACAATCCAAAATGAATTCGGCAAGTACGTTTTTTTTATCTAATTTTTTTATCAACTCAATAAGAGTGTCTAAATTTTCATAATATTTTCCCATATATAAAGTTTTTAAATTCCAGTACTTCCAAAACCTTTATCACCACGGTCTGTTTTGTTAAAATTTTCAACCTCTTCAATTTTCACAAAGTCACCGTTTACAACCGGACATAATACCCCTTGCGCGACCTTCATACTCTTTTTTATAGTGAAAGATGAATTATTTGTATTAAAGATAGGAACCTTTATTTCTCCCGAATAACCTTGGTCTACTGTACCAGGTGAATTTAAAACCATAATACCCTGATTTATAGCTAATCCACTTTTAGTCCTAACTTGGATTTCGTAACCTTCAGGAAATTGAAAACTCAAACCTGTGGGAATCAAAGCTCGACCAAAGGGTGCAATCACAATTTCCTCCGTAGAATATAGGTCAAATCCAGAATCTGAAGGGTAATTGTATGATGGTAAAATTGCGTCCGAGTTTAATTTTTTTACCTTTAAGAGTTTTGTTTTGGATTCTTTTATGAATTCTTGACTCAGGTCATCAAATGACATGGAAACCAAAGAATCCAATTCATCCTCGGACTCATCATCTAACCCTTTGGAATTTGCTTCTAACGTTAGTTTTTCTAATAATTGTAAAAGTTCGTCGTATTCCTTATTGTCTTCACTCATTTTAATTGATTTAATTTTTTTATAACGTTTATCAAAGATAGAACATCCGCCTCACAATAATTTTTGATTCCTTCGTAATCTTTTTTTGTCCAAAATGCATCATGAACTTTATTCCCTGTGACTTCCATAGTTTTGGGGGACGGTACTCCTAAACAAACACACATCAACTCCAATGAAGCAATAGAACCATAACCACCATATTGCCACACCTCTTTTGTATCGAGAGCTTTTATTTCCCAAGGTTTTGTATCGTGGCCTGGTAAAATTTTCGGTGGTAGAATTCCATTTATAATCATCCTTTTAGCTAAAACCGGAATATCGAAACCTTTCACATTATGACCACAAAGATAAAATCCTAATTCACCGACTTTGTGTAAAATTTTTTGAACACCTAATAATAACTTTTTTTCATCTACATCATTATGAGATTCAATTTTTACTTCCCCCTTTTTATTCATGAAAGCAACACTTACACAAACAATTCGATTGAATTCTGGTACAAGAGCCGATTTATTGACAAACATTTCTGAGATAGGTTTGTTCGCGTCTTCAGGAAATCTTTTTTGGAACCAATCAAAATAGTTTTCAAACTGAAAAGATAGGGGCTCATTATTTTTCTTTAATGTATCCCAATCTTTCTCTACACCAACAGTTTCAATGTCTAAAAATAATAATTTGTCGATAGGAATGTTTATCATACTAATGATTTATAAAATTCAGCTCTTTGTTTGGTAACTACTCTTAAATCGTATTTATCTTTTACTGATTCGTAGAGTTTTTCTCCCAAATCTTTAACCCAATTGGGGTTTTTCAATAGCTTCTCAATATATTTTGCCCAATCTGAGTGATTTCTATTTTCGTCTACAAGAAGTGCATTACCATCGACAAAATTACCATTTTGGAGTGAATGTACCAAATCAATTGTATATGGTCCTAAGTTAGATGCAATTATTGCTTTTTTATAAAACCCCGCCTCGATTACTTTGAGTTGGGATTTCATTCTGTTGAACATCGTATTTTTGATTGGGGCTAAAGATACATCAAATTTCGAATAGTTTTTCGCATAGGATTGGACAGGTTTAGTCCAAACACGGATATACGATTCACTCAATTCATTAGTGTACTCTACTTGAGTAAAGTCCATTAAATATTTTTTATACGATTCTGAAACTATTGAATAATCTTGAGTGAAGATTTTTTCATAGTTTGCCCAAACTGTTTCGTGTGGTAGAATGTTTCTCTTCTTATGTTCTCCATTCTGAGGGTTTATTTCAGTGATAGTTCCTCTAGTGTCAAACCCACAAAGTACAAATTGTAGATTTTTGGACATAGAAGTAAGTTTACTAAACGAACCGTCTAATAATTGAATGTCATGTAAATGTGAGGAACCTCCGAGCCAACCAATTCTCAATCTATCGGATTCTGTAGTTTTTTCTTTGAACTGAGACTCTTCAGGATTTATAGCGTTCGGAAAAATTACTACGTTCTTGTTTATCTTTTTGATTTCATCGGCAAACAAGGAGGTAGTTGTTGTAACGTATTTGGCTTCTTTAAGATTAGCAACAATTTTCTCATTTATTTTGTTGAACCTTATAATGTCGTGAATTGGATGTTCTTTACCAGGCATCCAATAATCATCAATATCATCAATTGTTATGACATCGGTTGATTGTAATTTTTTCAACATGTCATTTGATTTCTCAAAATCAGGATTCAAACTTCTATGGAATGCAACTATTTGGTATTTTTTGAAAAATTCTATGTCCTCTATGGGTACATCATAAATTATATCCACATGAAAATCATCAGGATATAGATTTTGTAAAAAAATGTGAGGGTCTACAGACCTGAATTTACCAACCCCAGTTCGGTCGGAAGGGATAACAAGAACATTGATTTTTGACATAAAGTTTTAGTATATTGGAAAAATATAACACTTTAAGTCAAATAAGAAAAGTTGTTAAACTATTTTTTTCACTTTTGTAACCTTACCTTCAAAAACATGTTTACCAACTCTAAAACTGAATTGTTCGTTTGTTTTTTCAGTAGATTCAATCAATAAATTATTTTTTTGTAAAGCTTTGTTCACGGCTTCTTCAATCATTTCTTGAATTAGATTGTAGTCAATCGAAGTTTGTTGTGGTTTAGATACCTTCTCTTTAGCACTTTCTGGAATGTAATTACTATCCTGTTTTCTCATCAATCGTGATGCTTTTTCTACTAATTCATTTGAAATGGTCATTTGAGACTGTTGTGGTTGTGCTATTGGGTGTTCAATCATCAATCTTTTGATTTCGTCTGGTAGTTTCGAATTTTTGATGGCATCAATTGTAGGAACACCTACAGGTTTTGTGTTTTCTCTTGGGGATGAACTCAAAAATGGTGCGGAAGACGGTTGTTCTTGCAAAAACTCCTCAGGAATATTATATTTTGCAGAAGGAACTTCAAAATTTTCTAACATTGCTGAAGGTAGTGTTCCTGAATTTTTATTTCTTGACATGTTATTTGTTGCATCCATTATAGCTTTGGATTTCATTAGTTTTTGCATCAAATCTTCCATAGTTAAAATTTACTTATACATTTTATTTCCGAAGCCCTTTTATCACCGTTAGGATTGAATCCGGCTTTCATTTCTGAAAAATTTTCACCTGTTGGGTTCCAAGATAAAATTTTGTCAGTTCTGAACAATCTCCAACCTGGTAAAACCCCGTCACCTACCGCAACTTTATGTGAAGCACCTTCTCTGTCCCAACCAGTTAGAACGGTATTACCACTATCTTTATGTATGAATAAACACACAGGTTCGATAGTTCTCAATCCTCTTCCACCAGGTTCATCTCCATCATAGAAAATAGAAATAACCTTTTTATCGTCAATAGCAATACAAATTTCTTCTCTTGAAGCTATTTCGACAACCAAAGATTTAAAAACCTCAGTTAGTTTCATATTTGAAAGTTCGGATATTGGTTTTGTGAATTGTACTTATTTATTTTTATCTCATTTTTTCTTTCGATTACATCGTCTATTGTGCCGGCAGCGTTATTGTAAACATCCAAAAAAACGCCCGTACCCCTACCTAATCTATCGCCATCGGCTAAAGCGTCTTGGTTAGTTGCTGAGTATGGATTACCAACAGCGTTGTAATCGTTTTTGGGAATAAGTTTTGCTCTTTCTAATTCAGCAATTGCTGTAAGCTGATTAGGAACATCTTGAGATAGGTCAAGTGAAATTTCATTTGCCATAATATTAAATTTTTGAAATTAAATCGTTTATTTTTTTTAGGCTCTCAGTCACCGCTACGTCATATTTTTCTATTGTAGATAGGTGTTTTTGAGAAGGTCTAACATTTGTGAAATCTTTCTTTTCGTGAGGTTTTATGAACTGATTCTGCATTCCCGTTTCCATTTTGTTTTTCTTTACTGCTTCGGGATTTCTTCTCATGAAATCTAATTCATAGTTTACCCAATTTTTCATTGGAAAACCTCCATTGAGAACAAATGAAGGTTCTTTTTGTGAACCTTTAAAATTATCAAAGAAATTTTTAATTCTTTTGAGTTGTTTATATGTTATATAATTTTTATTTTGTAATTCTTTGTTTCTTTTGTAACCCTCATCATTTTTATCAAAATCTTTTACCTTATAGAAACAAATTTTCAAATGTTTCCTAAGATGTTCAGGGAACTCGATTTCTTTATCGTATAAATTCTTATTCACTTTTCAAAAGTTTTACTAAAGAAGAAATTGATATTCCTTCCTTTTCTGCTTGTTTTTTCAAAGATTTGAGGTTCTTTTTCAAAATTTTTGAGGCCTCAATTTCTTTTTTATTCACGTCGGAACTATTAGAATCTTTAGATTTCATTAGAATATCTTCTAACATTTTGAAGACCTTTTGTTTTCTCAATTCTTCGATTCTTTGTTTTTCAACTAACCTGATTCTCATCTTACTACCAGGTTTTTTCCCTTTATTTATTTTGAGTGTTTTACCAAATTCGTTTGCTCTTTCTTTTGCGTTATCCACCCCCATATCCTTTAGAATTTTGATTGTATCTTCAGGTGTTTTACCCGAAGTTTCCTCATATCCAAAGGCTTTGGATAAATCAACTTCCTCAACTTCTTCGACAGACTCACCATAATATGTTCTGTATCCACGTGCGATAGGGTCATTGGTAATTCTTGCGGCGGCAACTGTTTGGTCCATAGTCTTTTTCGGGTGCAATGCTGGGTCCAAAATTGGAATTTTTGATAAAGACATTACACCATCGGAATCCACTAATTCCTCAATTTCTTTTTTTACTTCAGAGGTTTTCTTTGACGTTTTTTTCTTGGTAATTTTATTTATATATCTTTTCACGGCATCCAATTTGTCTTTGGGTACTTTGACCATAACGTCATTATTTTTTGCCTCAGAAATAGTATTCTCAACGGCCATGTATAATGAATAGTCTTTACCCTTGTCTTTCAAAAAGAAATAATAAGGGGATGCATAATATTCTGAACCTTCTGTAATCATCTTTTGAGTTTTATTCTATAAATACTCGTTGATAATGTATTTATCATTAGTTTATGTCTTATCAGAATATTAATCAATACGATTTCAGAAAATGGAGACTCATTCCCTTTAATGAGGTTACAGACCTTAGTCTTGCCAGCGACGAAAGAGATTATGACCAAGAGGTAGTTTTTTCTCCATTACTCATAGGGGAAAACGATGGAAATAGACTACCATTCAGATTTGATTTCAATTCAACAGGTACTACAATATGTCAAAATAATGATTGTCACTTTAGTAGTGATACAATTGTTTCAGAAAATTATTGGAACCCTTTAGACATAGACCCGAACTTATGTCCATCCGCATCTACTCTTTGTGATGTTGGTCTTACAGGAATTGACAATGGATTAGTAAAAAAAATGTCGGGGGAAACAATTGAAATTACAACTGGTTTATATACAAACATTTCCGATAGATTTAGTAGATACAAATACGACAGGAGGATGAAACTTCATCCAATCACGGGATTTACAACAACTCAAAATAGATTATGGAATGATGATTCATACACATATCAAATGCAGTACTCTTTTGAAAATGCATCGGTGGGGTATGTTGCTGAATTATTCGGCGGATTTTTCCAAGGTTTTTACAAAATACCGGGTTATGATTATCAGATTTTTCCCGAAAGGGTTGGCTTAGGGTGGACTGCTGAATTTATGTTGAAACATAGATGGTGGGGTGATACCTATGTGGGATTGAATAAAAGAAACCCTGAAAACAAAGGAACATTCTTTTATATGGGGGCAAGAGCTGAAAATAAATTTTATCATTATGCCGATGGTTCACCCAAACAAGATACAGGTTACACAAGAGTTACCTCTGGACTCACTTGTATGCATACATGCGAGTGTTTGAATACGGGCATCACGGCAGAACATTCGTGTATCCCCGTTTATCAACCATCAGGTGTTACATCTTATACCTGTTTATGTGGTTGTGGTCTGCCAGTTGCTGAGGCTTCAATTCCAGAATTAGACCCGTTATATGATGGAATATCAAATGCTCTATCTGTAAGATTATCGGGAGACAGTGGAAATCCAAGAATATGTGTAAAAACTTATACTATCACAGGTGCTTGTGAATTCACAGGCTCATGTACAACGGGTCAAACTTATGTTACAGGTACATCAGTGAATGAATGGTGTTCAACAAGAGGAATATTCCACAATTGTGATAATACAAATTATATACTTCAGGAAAATTGGGTTCAAGTTGATGTTGTTTTCAGGAGGAGAGAATATTTTGAAGGTTGTGATTTACTTGATTTGGGTGGATTAGGGCTTTTAGTTTCAGAACAATATACAGCAACTACTGCCAATAATAGTCTTAGTTTGATTGAACCACCATTGACACATAGAGAGGTATACGACCCGGCAACAACTGAAATTGTGAAATTCAAAGATTCTTGGATGGAAGAAAAAAACTTTAGGATTGGTGATTTGGAAATTTACATAAACGGAAGGTTGTTTATGGTAATCGTGGACTTTGAAGAAATTATTCCGAGACTCTTGAACACACCTAAAGAAAAACAAATTGGTGTTGGATATAATATTTCTGTTGGTGGAGGAACTCAAGGACTACATGATAATTTAACTTTTTCAGGTGGTTGTCCACCAATAATTGATGATATCGTTTACCAACAAGACCCTGAATGTCTTACAACAAATGATTTAGATAATACAATTTATTCAGGTTTGACTACTAATATCAAATTGGAAGAGTTATTTGCGGGAAGTTTTATAGGCAACATAAGTGCTTTCAGAATGTATACTGAACCTTTAGATGCATCTCAAGTTGCCCATAATTTCAGAGTGTTGAAAGAAAGATATAATCTTTTGGACCCAAATTGTCCAAATTGTATAGTGCCACCACCATCTCCCACACCGACACCACCTGTAACTCCAACTAATACACCAACACCACCTGTAACTCCAACTAATACACCAACACCATCAATAACTCCTCAAGTAATATATGGTGCATGGTTGTGGACAAATAATGTTTGGAATAACGCTTGTTATATGGCAGGATATGGACCAACAAACGTTTTGGTTTATTCATTTGAGCCGTTCTCTATCTTGGAGCCTGGTGATTTTGTATATGGAAATACACTTTGTAGTATTCCACCGATAAATACAAAAACTATAATCACTGATGGTAATAGATTTATACAAATAGACCCAAGTACGGGCTTGATAGTGAACACAGGTTTGTGTCCATAAATTTTTTTTTATTGCGAAAGAATATTTATATAAAAAGATTGAAAATGGCATGCAGTAAATATATTTTAACAAATACGGGAACCACAATAGTTACCTTCAATTACCAAGAGTGTGATAGTTTGGAATGGAAATACCAAGTGGAACTTCGTCCTAACGAGAAAAAAAATATTTGGTTTGTAGATAACACATATTCTTGTGCCTTTATTCCACAAATTGTAATTCAAGAATCTGATTTTCCACCAACACCCACTCCTAGTAAAACACCAAGTGTAACCCCAACGCCAACAGTAACTCCTACACCATCAACGACCCCTTAAAAATTACTTATCATGAATTGTGTAAAATATAGTCTGAAAAATACTGGAAATACAGTTGTAACATTCAGTTACCAAAGATGTGACAATGCAGAATTAGAACTTCAAGTAAAACTTGCACCAAACCAAACTAAAGTATTTTGGGCTATTAAAGATACCCTAACTATACCCAATTTTTTTAAAGATATAACCACGGTTGAGGAGATACTTGAAACAATTCCCGAGTGTGCTACCTTAGTAAATATTTTTAATTTGGGAACCTTCTACTACAATCCACTAACCGATGTGCGAGACCCCCAAATGGTAATACCAAATGATATTATACAATCATTAGACATTGCTCACTCAGAGGAAAAATTGTGGAAATTGTACAACCCATTACCATTCACCTATCGTATAAGAGAATGGAACCTCAGTGGTAATCCACCATTTGTTGTATCACCGACTTATAGAGATTTAACTTTCCCATCAAATGTTGTCATAACTGCACCAGCAAGTCCTGGTCTCTGCCAAGCACCCAATGGTGACTTAGTTTTTATTGATTTTGAAAGAAATGTTTGGGAGCTGACCGTTCCTGTGGCACCAACAACACAAATGACCGCAACTTTGAAATATCAATTACCTGCGGGTTATTTTGTTGGAGGAGATTTTTTGGTGACTGTAAATAACAAATTGTTGGTTGCATCCGATAAAGAAATAGGCGGTGTTCCCTATATTGTGTTGTATCAATTTGACTACAATACCGGTGCCTTTGAATTTGAAAGTAAAACAGTTGCTATAGATAATCTTTCAGCGACTGGGGGTATTGCAATATTTGATAATGAAATATACATCTATGGTGTTTATGTATACAAAATGGATAAGACATATCCATATGGTGGTACCAGAGTATCTTTGAAAGGTGCTCAAGGTGCTTCTTCAACAATTAAATGTAACACAGCATTTTTAACTGGTTCAGTAACTCCAACACCAACTTCAACAACTACAACAACTCCGACTGTTACACCTACAACATTCACAGGGACAACACCAACAGCGACTCAAACAATAGGTCTAACACCAACTCCTACACCGACATCTCAGGTTTGTTATTCTTTTGCTTCATTTGATATAGATTGCAACAATGCGGTAATTGAATATGTTGATTGTTGTGGGGATTGTAATTATGCTGGTCCATTCACAATTGGAACAGGGTATACTTTGACTGGAGTTTGTATTCAAAATGAATCCATAACAGGTCAACACGTCTCAAACATTCTGTTTAGTGGTGCTTGTAATTGTGAAGTCACTCCTACTCCGACGCCAACTACCACAACAACTCCGACTGTTACACCAACTCAGACACCAACAAATACAGAAACTCCGACGCCAACTACCACAACAACTCCGACTGTTACACCAACTCAGACACCAACAAATACAGAAACACCAACTCCTACTGCTAGTGAGGGAGTTACACCAACTCCTACACCAACATGTGCTTACGGTGATTGTTACCACTATGTTGAATTCACTATTTCAGAAACCACGGTAATACAATGGGGATTATGTCCAGGTGATACTTCAGCTTTTGTATATTCCGCAGAAACTTATCCTGCAACATTTGTGGAGGGTCCTGGCATTTTATCTGATTGTTTATCAGGTGATTCTTATACAATTTTAACGGGAACTTCATTAGTTTCTATAAGCTATTTCAATCCTTGTTGTGAAGAATTGGTTACACCAACTCCAACGCCAACGAATACAGCAACTCCAACATCAACAGAGGGCATTACACCAACACCTACATCAACAGAAGGGGTAACACCAACTCAGACACCAACAAATACAGAAACCCCGACTCCAACAGCCACAGAGGGCATTACACCAACACCTACATCAACAGAGGGCGTTACACCAACTCCGACTCCAACATGTCCTTATGGTGATTGTTACCACTACGTTGAATTCACTATATCAGGATACTCTGAAATTGATTGGGGACTTTGTCCAGGAACAACTTCAGGTCAATCTTATTCGGCTGAGACATATCCCGCAACCTTCGTATTAGGACCCACAATCTCAACAGATTGTTTCTCGGGTAATTCTTATACAGTTGTTTCGGGTTCAACTCCTTATTCGTTGAATTATTTTAATCCTTGTTGTGATGAATTGATAACTCCTACACCCACTCCTTCTCAAACATCCACACCTCAAACTACACCAACCTGCACCCCAACTGAATCTGAGACACCAACTCCAACACCAGATGTCACTCCAACCTGCACCCCAACTGAATCTGAGACACCAACTCCAACACCAGATGTCACTCCAACCTGCACCCCAACTGAATCTGAGACACCAACTCCAACACCAGATGTCACTCCAACTTGTACACCAACAGAATCTGAGACACCAACTCCAACACCAGATGTCACTCCAACTTGTACACCAACAGAATCTGAGACACCAACTCCAACACCTTCTTGTACACCAACTTCAACACAGACTTGTTGTCAAATTACAATTTTGACCAATTCTTCACTTGATGTGAACATAACTGATTTGACAGTAAATGGTAGTTCAGCAACTTACGTTTCTGGTCAAGCATTACCGAATACTCCTGGTAATGGAACGATTTTGTGTTCAACAATCGTGGGCGTTGTTGATATAAGAATCTCGGTGCTCAATTCAGTTGCGGCTCAGAAGATTACTTTAACAGACAGTTTAGGTAATGTTCAGTGTTATGATATAACTGGAACTGGACCATCTAATTATGATTTCTTAGGTGTGACTTTGAATTGTACAACACCAATCACAGTATTGGCTGAGGATGGTTCATGTACCGCACCTCCAGAAACCCCGACACCAACACCAACTAATACTGAAACTCCAACTGAAACCCCAACTCAAACTCAAACACCTACAAATACAGAAACACCTACACCAACACCAACCCTAACACCCACACCAACTCAAACTTCTGGATTAGGAACAGGATATTTCTTTAATTTAATTGCATTACCTTATGGTTTTCCATCTGATGGAAATGCTATTATGAGTAACACCCCCAACCCTTCTGGAAGCACCGAAATTAATTTATTAGATACCGCAGGAAGAGGGTTTTATTTCTCAAGTTTGGACTACGATTCAGTAGATACAATTCCATATTTTTCAGGTTTTACAGGTCAGAGTATTACAATGACATTCACACAAGGTGGTGATTCCGCAATCTACTCGGGTGATACTGACTCATTTAAATTCTGGAGTGCAAATACAGGAGACCCCCCAAGCACACCCGGAACTGGATTTGTATTTGGCACCGGTATAGGTGTACCGCCATTATACACACCGTCAGGAAATGCTGTTCTCATCCAGTCGGCAACCACAACATGGGTAACTGGAGATACTGTTTACGTTTCGGCTTCATTGAGTGTTTAAATTTAAAAATAAATCTTATTATCAAACCCTCCACTTTTGTGGAGGGTTTTTTATTTTTTAAAAAAAATATGTCAAATGAGTAAAATTTTCGTACAAATTGCGAGCTATCGCGACCCACAACTTATCCCAACAATCAAAGATATGATTGCAAATGCCAAGAATGGTAAAAATCTTGTTATTGGTATTGCAAGACAATTTTCAGAAACGGATGGTTTCGATAATCTTGATGAATTCAGAAAAGATAAAAGATTCAAAATTTTAGATATTCCGTATCAAGAGGCTAAGGGTGTTTGTTGGGCTAGACATTTAGTACAACAACTTTATACTAATGAGACATATACACTTCAAATAGATTCACACATGAGGTTTGTAAAAGATTGGGATGATATTCTAATTAAAATGATAAAGGGTCTTCAAAAAGACGGGTACAAAAAACCTCTACTTACGGGCTACGTACCCTCTTTTGACCCTGATAATGACCCCGCTGGTAGGGCTCAAGATGCTTGGAGAATGGCTTTTGATAGATTTATACCTGAGGGCGCCGTATTCTTTTTACCTGAAACTATTCCTGGTTGGAGAGAGATGACTAAACCAGTTACAGCAAGATTTTATTCTGCTCACTTCTGTTTTACTTTGGGTTCTTTTGCTAAAGAGGTACAACACAATCCTGAATATTATTTTCACGGTGAAGAAATTTCTATCGCCGCAAGAGCATATACTTGGGGATATGATTTATTTCACCCACACCTCCCTGTCATATATCACGAATACACTCGTAAGGGAAGAACAAAACAATGGGATGATGACAAAACTTGGGGAGATAGAAATAAACATTCACATCTTACAAACAGAAAACTGTTTGGTATGGATGGTGAAAAACAAGAGGGACATGATGGACTTTATGGCTTTGGACCTGTTAGAACACTAAGGGACTATGAAAAGTATTCGGGTCTCTTATTCGAAAAAAGAGCTGTAGATAAGTGGTGTTTAGATAAAAACTATCCGCCAAGTCCTGCAATAGAAACTGAAGAAGATTGGAAAAAGTCTTTCTGTACTGTTTATAAACACTGTATTGATGTTGGTTACTCCTCAGTACCTGAAAAAGACTATGATTTTTGGGTGGTCGCATTCCATGGACCTAATGACGAAACTCTTTACAGAAAAGATGCCGATAAATCTGAGATTACAAGACTCATGAATGACCCTGACAAATATTGTAAAATTTGGAGGGAGTTTCAAACTGATGTATTACCTAAGTATTGGGTTGTTTGGCCCCATTCAGAATCAAAGGGTTGGTGTGATAGATTGACGGGACAATTATCTCATAACCATGTAAGCTAATGAAATTCCAAGAATTACCAAAGTTTGTAATAAATTTAGAATCTCGACCCGATAGATTATCAGACATAAAGTTTGAATTAGAATATGTTGGTTGGGATTTTGAGTTATTCAACGCTATAAATAGAAATAGTTACATGGGATGTACTCTCTCTCATTTGGAAATTCTTAGAATATCTGAGGAGAGAGGATACCGAAGGGTTATGATAATTGAAGATGATTGTCAATTCATGCCTTATTGTAAATCCCTAATTCAAGATTTGGAATCACAAATATCGGACATTGATTTCGGTGTAATGAATTTGGCACCAACCTTGAATCGACCAGTAAACATAAGTTCCAAATATAATTTGTTGTTGGACATAACTAATCTTCCTCCTAAACCAAACGATAGGTTGACAGAAATATTTGCTACAAATATTTTGATTTATGATTTGAAGGTTTTAGATGCCGTGAGAGCAATAAAAGATTATGCTTTTCAGAGTGGAGATTATGTTCTTCCAATAGATGAACATTTAGTTAAAAATGTATACCCAAAATTTCAATCATACACTCCGATTTTACCTATAGCACCACAGAAGAATTCATATTCTGACGTATCTCATGGGATGTATAATAATTTTTATACTCAAACATATAATTGGAATCAATATTCTCCAATTAAAATACATCGAAATTTTTTGAATCAAGATACAAACAATAAATTCAAAGAAGAAAAAAAACATTTTCATTATAATGAGAATTAAATTCATAACTGCGATTTATAGTGATTTGAATGGAACGGAGTTAGGTGGTAGACCGGCTAGAGGTACACATTATAGGTACAGTCTTCTATCTCTTTTGAAAATGACCAACGCAGATTTCCTATGTTACACATCTGACAGAGAAATACAATCTTTGAAAGATTTTTTTTACCAAGAAAACAAAATATCAGAAGACAAATTAAAATTTGAAATATTCGATTTAAATAATTCTAAATTTAAAGATTTAATAAATCTCAGAAAAAATGTTGATGACATAAAAAGAGGAGATAGATGTATCGAGATTCAATATTCGAAATTTTCATGGTGGTGGAATGAAGATAAATCATACGATTATTATTATTGGATAGATGCAGGACTATCACATTGTGGTTTGATACCGTTAAAGTATTTAAATTTTCCTCATGGTATGAGGAGATTTTATGAGAGTACTTTGTTCAATAATTCATTTTTAGAAAATTTAATTACCGACACAAGTGATAAATTTCTAATGTTAGGGAAAGAAAATGAAAGGAATTATTGGTCAGGAACCGTTGACCAAAAGTGGTATACCAACTATATAAGACAAATTCATATTATTGGTGGTTTATTTGGTGGTCATAAAGATAGGTGGGACAATATGGTAGGAAGGTTCGAAGATTATGTTATAAAGATATTGTCGGATGATTCTTGTAAATTTTTACCTCACGAAGAACAAATTATGACATTGATGTTTTATAATCACAACGATTTGTTTGTTAGAAAACATTTTGATATTTGGTGGTGTAGAGATAATGCACCACAAGGAACGAGTGAAGAATTATTTTTGAAAAATAAAAGTTTTTATAAAATCTTAGAGGAGTTTAATAGAATATATGAATAATATTACTTTAGTAACAGGTATTTGGGACATTGGAAGGTCTGAATTAAATGAGGGTTGGAAACGACCATACGAACACTATTTAGAAAAATTTGACTCTCTTTTGGATGCATCTGAAAACATGATTATTTTCGGAGATGAATCTTTAGAAGAATTTGTTTTTAAAAAAAGAACTAAAGAAAATACTCAATTTATTAGAAGACCAATATCTTGGTTCAGAGAAAATGAGTTTTTTGAAAAAATACAACTGATAAGAAACAATGAAGATTGGAAAAATCTTGCTGGATGGCTAAGAGATTCAACCCAATCAAAATTAGAAAACTATAATCCTTTGGTCATGTCTAAAGTTTTTTTACTTCATGATGCTAAGATTATGGACCAATTCAATTCGGAATACATGTTTTGGATTGATGGTGGTATCACAAACACAGTACATTCGGGATATTTTACACACGACAAGGTTTTGAATAATCTTTCAAAATACATTTCTAAATTTTCTTTTATTTGTTTTCCCTATGAAGCAAATAATGAAATCCACGGTTTTGAATATTCAAAATTGAATGAAATAGCTGGTGCTGGAGTTGACAAAGTTGCTAGAGGAGGTTTTTTTGGTGGACCAAAGTATACCATACCTGAAATAAATTCTATTTATTATGGTTTATTGAAGTCTACATTGGACCAAGGGTTCATGGGTACTGAAGAATCTATTTTCAGTATAATGTGTTACAAACACTCAGATTTGATAAATTATTTCGCAATAGAGGGAAATGGTCTTATCGGTAAATTTTTTGAGGACTTGAAAAATGATAGGTTGGAAGTCAAATCCGAAAGTGGTTTTGTTTCCCAAGAATCATTGGACACTAACAAAGTTGGGTTGTATGTTATTTCATTCAACAGTCCAGAACAATTTGAAACACTAATCCAATCGATGAATTCTTATGATAAAGATTTTTTGATAAAAACAAAAAAATTCCTTTTGAATAATTCCACGGACAGGGCAACAGATTTGGTCTACAGTCAGTTATGTGATGATTATGGGTTCGAGGAAATAAAAAAAGATAATCTCGGTATTTGTGGAGGAAGACAATGGATTGCCGAACATTTCAACTCAGAAACAGATTTAGATTACTATCTTTTCTTTGAAGATGATATGTTTTTTTATCCGAAACAAGAAGTTTGTAGAAATGGATTCAATAGACTAACAGAGAACCTTTATTCCAAATCTTTAGAAATAGTCAAAAAAGAAAATTTTGATTTTTTGAAATTGAATTTCTCTGAGTTTTTCGGTGACAACAGCACTCAATGGTCTTGGTATAATGTACCTCAAGACGTTAGATTGAAATTTTGGCCTGAAAAACCACGTCTCCCACAAATGGGATTAGACCCAAATGCACCAAAAACTAGATTCACAAAAATAGATATTCATAAAGGAATCCCCTATGCCTCAGGAGAAATCTATTATTGCAATTGGCCACAAATAGTTTCGAGGACAGGTAATCAAAAAATGTTTTTAGAAACAACTTGGGCTCACCCTTTTGAACAAACATGGATGAGTCACATGTATCAACAGACAGTTTCAGGTAAATTAAAACCGGGTCTTCTTCTTATGACACCAACTGAACATAATAGGTTTGACCACTACGATAGAAAATTACGTAAAGAGTCATAACAGTATATTTATTGTTATGGAATTTTTTATCAAAAAAAATGCTACATTACCACTATTGAAAATGCAAGTGGTAAAAGATGGTAGAGCAGGATATTTGGAACTTATGGATACTCTTGCAATTTCAACAATTTATTTTACGATGATAAATGTTGAAACAGGTATCCCCAAAATTGTATCCGCACCATGTTATATTACTTCCATAGCTCTACCATTAGGTGCTACTCCTGAGTATTATGTTTATTTTAGATTTACATCTAGAGACACTAATACCGTGGGAAGATATCAGGGCCAATTTCTTATAAAAAACGATGAGGGTAATTTGATTTTACCAATCAGAGAGGAGTTATACATCAACGTACAAGATAGTTTTATCTCGGAGACAGGTTGTTGTTGATTTTGACATTACAGATATTCTTCGTATATTTATGGCTGAATGAGTAAGGTGAACTTCACAATATTGTGAAAGCCAATAAACCACTCGACAAATATATGATTGACCCTCAAGAAATTGAGTCGTTCCTTCAAGGTAACGACCCCGAAGAATTTATTGTTGCCATTGAGTTTGATTATGTTTCAAACTCCATTTTCAAAATAAAAGAAATTCCCAACAAGGGTAAGGAGATTCGTAAAGATACATTTATACCATTCGCTTGGGTTGGTGACTTACGTGGTATAAATTTCTATAACAATTCCAAGATTGCTCAAAAAGAAGCGATGTCAAAATATGGGATTGTAATCCAAAAATTAGAAACAAAAGATAACCAACGTCTCGAAAAAGGTTTGACTTTTATGGTCAAGTCTCTGAAAGGTTACCGTGAACTAATCCAGTTCTTTCGTGACGGTGGTTGTGACCCGTGGGGTGAAAAAACCAAGGACAAGATTATGGTTTTACCCCCAGTTGAACAATATCTTATTTCCAAAGAAAAAAGATTGTTCAAAGGTTTTGATGATTATAATCAGGTGACGCGACTTGTGTTCGACTTAGAAACAAACGCATTGGACCCAAAGGATGGTCGCATTTTTATGATTGGAATTAAAACAAATAAGGGTTACCATAGAGTTATTGAATGTCTCGATGAAAAAGATGAAAAGGATGCAATCTTAGAATTCTTCAGAGTAATTGATGAAATCAAACCAAGTATAATCGGTGGTTATAACTCAGCTAACTTCGATTGGCACTGGATATTTGAAAGAAGTCAAAAACTTGGCATAGATTTAAGAAAATCTATCAAATCCTTACATCCCCAACATTCTTATACAAGAAAGGAATCTATCCTCAAGTTGGCAAATGAAGTTGAGGATTATCTACAAACTTCAATTTGGGGGTATAATGTCATCGATATCATTCATGCAGTTCGTAGAGCTCAGGCTATCAACTCAAGTATCAAAGCGGCTGGTCTGAAATACATTACAAAGTTTATCAATAAAGAAGCTCCTGACCGTGTTTATATTGAACACACTGATATTGGAAAGATGTATTCCGCCAAAGAAGAGTATTGGTTGAATACTCAGAACGGAAAGTATAAAAAGGTTGGTGTTGATTCAAATGTTGATACTGCATGTAAAAGAAGGTCAGACATATACCTTTTAACAACAGGAGATAATCTTGTTGAAAGATATCTTGATGATGACTTGGAAGAAACTTTAGCAGTAGACCAAGAATTCAATCAGGCTTCTTTCTTACTTGCTTCAATGATTCCCACAACGTATGAGAGAGTTTCTACCATGGGTACGGCAACTCTTTGGAAGATGCTCATGCTCGCTTGGTCTTACAAACACGGACTTGCCATACCTGAGAAACAATCAAAGACAGACTTCGTAGGAGGTCTTTCCCGACTACTCAAAGTTGGGTATAGTAAGAATGTCCTAAAGTTAGACTTTTCGTCTCTATACCCCTCTATTCAGCTCGTACACGATGTATTCCCTGACTGTGATGTTACAGGTGCAATGAAAGGAATGTTGAAGTATTTTCGTGATACACGTATCCGTTACAAACAACTCGCAGAGGAGTTTGAAAAAACTGACCCACAAAAATCTGCATCATATTCAAATAAACAATTACCTATTAAAATCTTCATCAACTCAATGTTCGGCGCTCTTTCAGCACCTCAGGTTTATGCTTGGGGTGATATGTACATGGGTGAGCAAATTACTTGTACAGGTCGTCAGTATTTGAGACAGATGATTAAATTTTTTATGTCACGGGGTTATACTCCACTTGTTATGGATACTGATGGTGTGAACTTCTCAAGTCCTGATGATGTTGACCAACACAAATATATAGGTCGTGGATTGAATTGGAAGGTAAAAGTTGGTAAAGAATACAAAGGACCCGAGGCAGACGTGGCCGAATATAACGATATTTTTATGAGGGGAGAAATGGCTTTGGATACCGATGGTGTTTGGCCTTCCTGTATCAATTTGGCTAGAAAAAATTATGCTGTAATGGATGCTCGTGGTAAAATCAAATTGACAGGTAATTCAATCAAGTCGAAAAAACTTCCATTGTATATTGAAACTTTTTTGGATAAAGGAATTAAACTCCTTTTAGAAGGCAGAGGTAAAGATTTCATTGAGTACTACTATGAGTATCTCAAAATAATCTTCGACCAAAAAATTCCATTATCTCAAATTGCACAGAGAGCTAAAGTAAAGTTGACCTTGGATGAGTATAAAAAAAGGTTGACACAGAAAACCAAAGCTGGTAATAGTATGTCTCGTATGGCACACATGGAGTTGGCAATACAAGAAAGTTTGAGTGTGAATCTCGGTGATGTTATAATGTATGTGAATAATGGTAAAAAAGCATCTCAGGGTGATGTACAAAAAATGACTGCCAAACAAATTAAAGACTTAAATGAATATAATAAAGTTCAAAACCCAAATTCTAAACCTATCCAAGATGGTGTAATTGTAAATTGTTATATGTTGAAGGCAGATATTTTGGATAATAATCCAAATATGACAGGCGAATATAACGTCCCGAGAGCGATTGTTACTTTTAACAAAAGAATTGAACCTTTGTTAGTTGTATTTCAACAAGAAGTTCGTGACAATCTATTGGTAACTGACCCCGAACAAAGAGGTATATTCACCACAGCACAATGTGAACTAATAAATGGTATGCCATTCGAAGATGGAGACCAAGACAAATTAAAAGAAGATGTTTTGGATATAACTGAACAGGAATTAAATTATTGGAATAGAAGAGGTCTAAGTCCAGAATATATTTATGAATTAGCGGAAGAAGATTGGAAAATTAAATTAGGAGTTCTTGAGTCCGTCTGATGAAAGAATATACCAAGTATCTCTTATAAATTTGAATTCAACACAGGCATACTTATCCAAATCAACCTCATCGAACTCTTCATCAATCTTATTGATATCAGGTTTAACTTTTAAATTTGTCATAGATTTGACAACAACGTGGTCGGATGTCATAGAATCCAAAGTCAACGTCGCATTAGGTACACCTCTTACAACAATTACTGCTTCACCAGTAACTTTGTAATCTTTTTCGGTTACTACAGAACTGTCTGAGGTCTCAATTGCAAACCCATTGATTATTCTTTTGGAGGGTATGTTTTTTATTATAGCCATTAGATAACGTATATTTGACGAGGCATTGCTCTGAATTTCATTTGTTTATTTAAATTTTCTGCAATCAATGCTTCTCTTTCCATAACCTTTTCAGGTCTTAGTCTTGTGAGCCAACCCTCAGCACCTATCAATTCTTCTAACAATTTTGTTTTTTCATCTTTGGCCTCTGTCTGAAGTATTTGGTAATCCATAGTCAACTCAGAATCAGGAGTTTTTAAATTTCCACTATATTTACCTCTAACTCTTGAAAGAGTTTCTTTTGCATAAGCAGTAAACCATCTTCTTACCCATTGTTGGCCTGGTACATTCAACTCTTCCCAACTCAATTCAGAGATGGGTACGTCTGTTGGTAATTTAATAATATCAGGATTTGCTTTAAGACAATCTGCCCTATCGTCAGGACCAACATCGTAATACCAATACCACACGGCTTTACCCTCATACAAACTGTAATTATTCCAATTGAAACGACCACCAGGTGTATTATAGAGGAATATGTTCTTCTTTCCATCAGGTAATCCTGTAATTCTATAAGTTAGGGAACCACCTAAAATTCTATTCAGAATGTTTGCTTCTTGCATTCTAATCAAATAGTCAAAACCACTCATCATAAAATAAGAGCCCTGATAACCTAATTGAGCGTAACCCGCTTCGTTGGCACCTAAACCAATTCCACCAAATCCGAAACCACCAATACCCCCCAAACCGAATGCTGTCCAAGGTTGATTGGAAAACCATAATAACTCATTTACCTCTCTGCCAGCAGGAATTTCGTAATTTTGTTTGTTTCTTTCCAAAACAAAATAATCTTTTTTGAGAACCCAAGGTCCCATCGTTTGTAAACCAACTATTTTAGAATACGAGTAAGCAAATTGTTGTTCGAAATCCATAGTTCTTGTCACCAAAGCCCTTGCAACAGACTTTTCATTCATATTTAAATTTACAAGGTTTACCCATTGACTATCAATCAACCATTGAAGAACATATTCTTCATAATCGCCGATTGACAATTCCATCAAAGAATCTAACATTTCATCGGTCAATTCAACACTTCTTAAAGGTGCACCTAATTGATGTTTGATTCTTGTATATATTCTACTTCTTTCTGGTTCAGGGATTACTGCCATAGACAAGTTTTATTATATAAATATCATGCTAAGGTATAAATCAAATTAGTGACGGGGAATATGTAAACGTTATTACCAAACGTTGTGGAGTTGTTTTCTAAAATTATTGTTTCGAACTTATTTGTGAAAATCATCCAATCTTGTTCGTATGGTAAAATTTTACCCGTGGTCTCAACATAAACTAAATCATTTTCTATTTTGTAACTTGTAAGAGGTTTGATTTGAAAAGTATTTATTTTTTCATTTTTTATAATTTGACCATCCAATCCTTGGTTATCACTTTCAGCTCCAAATTCACTTTTGATGTCTACGTTTTCTTTACCAAATTCTTTTTCCAATCTTGTTTTAGTTTGGTTCTCTACCTTATCTCCTTTACTCTTACTATTACCTAAATTAGACATAATTTTTCGAAAAAAAGGAGAATCTTCAACAAAAATTTTGTTGGAGTATTTTTTCAAAATTGAAGATAGTTTTTTTACCGCCATAACTTGTTCTTTCGGAGTTCTATTCTGAAAATGAACTATATCGTGATTATTATCTTTCAACAGTCTGTTTACACTTTTTGTAATCAAACAAAAGGCTCTGTAGTTACCCGCTAAAAAACTAATATTGTGTCTTTCACCATTTTTATAAAATCCTTGCATTATATTGTTTTCAGGGTCTTTAGGTTTGAACTCTAACCAATCCACTTGTTTTAGTGCGGCGTAAATCCCCATACCGTATAATTTACTTATTTCATTGTCTTTCATTAAATTCTGAAAGAATTTTTCGTCTTCAGTTGTACAATCAACAATGTAAGATTTTCCTTCCGTCATAATTTGTTTAGAAATTTTATTTTCTAAAAGTTTAGTTTGGGTCTTCAGTTCGAACAATTTACTTACAAAATCCCAATTTACAACCTTCCAAAAATTTGAAATATATTCATCTCGTTTGTTTTTATATTTCAAATAATATGCGTGCTCCCATAGGTCGAGACCTAACAGTGGGAAACCACCACCCTCAATAACATTCATGAGAGGATTGTCCTGATTAGGTGTGGACATTATTTTGAGTTTATTATTTTTTGTTAGGACGAGCCAAACCCACCCTGAGCCAAATCTTTCTTTCGCTGTTAGTTCGAATTTTTTCTTGAAATTTGTAAATGTTTTGAATTCAGAAAAAATCTTTTTTTGTAATTCTCCTTTCAGTTTTACTGGTGTGGGAGTAAGCATATTCCAAAATAGTGCGTGATTAAAAGCTCCACCAGCATTATTCCTCACCGTTTTGTCATACCTGCTTATATTTTTTATAATTTTCTCTAAATCCCAGTCACCCATTTTCTTCTTGGATAATGCCTGATTTAGTTTATCTACGTATCCCTTATAATGTTTATTATAATGAAAATCCATAGTTTCGGCATCAATGAAAGGTTTTAGTGCTGAGTAGGAGTATGGTAATTTTTCAATTCCGATTTTTTTCATTTCCTCAATCAATATTTGTCTTTGTGATTCGGAGTTGTTTTTGTTCTTTGTGTTCATCAAGTTTTTTCTATAAATAATGAGATTATCTCATTTCGTTGATTCTCTGAAGAATTTCTTCCACATAGTCCGCAGAGTTGTTGTTATCTCCCATTACTGTTGCGATGACATGTTTTTTCTTATTTAATATATCGTATATAATTCCTTCGATAGTATTTTCAAATATTGGGTAATAAACTAATACATTACTTTTTTGTCCATATCTATATGCTCGGTCTTCTGCTTGTGAATGGTCGGAGGGTAAAAATGATAAGTCGTTCATTATCACAGCTTCAGCTGCGGTTAAAGTAATTCCAACCCCCGCAGCTTTTATATTACCAACGAAAACTTTTATTTTATCGTTTTCCTGAAATTGGTCAACCGAAAATTGTCTTTCCGCTTTGGACATAGAACCGTCGAGTTTGACAGCTGTCTTTCCAAAATGTTCCAAAATTTTATTCAATGAGTTTGTAAAGTTACAGAAAATTATAACTTTCTTATCTTGTTCGATTATATTTTCAGCTAGTTCTATTGTTTGGGTTATTTTTTCGTCCGCGATAATTTGTCTTACTTTAGTGAGCTTGGTGAATTGAACTGTCAAGGATTTGGATTCCTCGGGATTTTTTTCATACCAATTATAGTATTCTCCCATGACCTCCTCATACTCTTTTGATTTTAACCTCAAGTAAATTGGTGTAATAATTTTGTCAGGTAAATCCAACACATCTTCTTTCAACCTTCTCAGGGTGAGATTAGATGTTCTGTCTCTGAGTTCCTCCAAATTTGATGCACCCATTACATTCCATACCTTTCGTGGACCAACTCTAAATTGATATCCACTACAATACCTAATAACGTAAGCCATCCAATTTTTTGCTACAGGTGAGTCTACTAAACTCAATAGATTATAATAATCGATTGGACGTGATGTCATAGGTGTACCTGTCAGTAACCAAATCCTATCAACCTTTTTTACTATATCATTTATTAGTTTTGTTCTTTGTGCCTGAGCATTTTTGATATAGTGTGCCTCATCAACAATAACCAAATCAAAATTGGCGCTAATAATTTGCGATTCATCTTTTCTTTTAGTGTCATGGAAGTTCTTTATTATATCGTAGTTTATTATTACAAAATTGTTATTAGGGTCAAAGTTTTTACCTTCAGCTATGTAGATAGATTTATCTGAATAATTTTCAATTTCACGCTTCCAGTTTATCTTTAAGGTTGCGGGACAAATTATCAAAACCTTTTTAGCCCCACATTCCAAAGCGGCTATTATAGTCGAGGTGGTCTTTCCTAACCCCATATCATCAGCTAAAATGTATTTCTTATTCTCTACTAATTTTTGAATAGCTTCTCTTTGATGCGATAGTGGGGGTCGGTTAGAATATCTTTCAAAATCTAAAACAACGTCTTTTACTGTGTTGTCTTTAATCATAGCCGCTTTAGGAATCCAAAACTCGTTGAGTTGGTCTGTTTCAAAAAACCTACCCCATATATGGTATGCCTTCTCTTTTTCGGCAAGGAGTTTTTCAACCCAAATTTTTTCGGGAATATTATGAAGTAGTTTGTCGTCTGCAAATTTCTGAGCGAAGTAAGCATCAAGTACGACCCATTTTTTTGCAACTTTGGGTTGTTTTTCAAAATTGTTTATTATGTATTCGGCCTGACTTCTTGTTGGGTAAAACTTTTTATTTATCTCGGATTTTCTTTTAAGTTCCAAGATATAGTTATTAGCCCCGTTATAGGTTTCTAATAATAAAATAGCCTTCGATTCTAAAGTATTTGACAAATTAAATTTTATTAAAATTTAATACCATTTCCATAATCAATGAAAAGTTCTTCACCAACTTTGATTTTTCTCAATGATTTAAATACAAATACATTTCTATCAATGTCTGATTCCCATTCCACGTTTGGTATTTCGTTGTGATTGTAGTATGACCCATAACCTAAAACTAAAACGTGATTTACCCAATTTTCGGATTTAGGCCAACAGAAGGCATAATTTTGGAAAAAAGGTAATTTTTCTTGTCTACGGTGAGGAAAAAGTAAAAATGGGCAAGTATCTATAATTTCGTTGTATTGAATATCTTCTGAACAAAAAATACCCAATCCGTGTAATGGACTATTTTTTAGATATATTTTACTTGGTGGTCGTATTTCCATGAGTTTTGAAAATTTTTTACTGGTAATATAATAAAACTTAAACTATTTATCAATATATGCAAAAGTTGGTTCCAATAACAAGGTTAGGTAAATTTTTTGGGGGAGAGGATTTTGCCTTGGATATTGACATGGGTGAAGAGTGGTTGATAGGTGATATGAATTTTACTGTAGTATTATATAGAATTGATAGATATAAGACAAAAACTGATGATGTTTATGGTGAAGTTTTGGAAGATGGAATTCAATTCATGGCCCCAATCGAACTCAAAGGTTTGGTTCAGATTATGGCACCAACGAATAAACTTCTCGGGAGCTCAAGGGTAAAACAACAGGAGCCAGGTAATATGAGGTTTTCCATTTATCAAAAAACTTTGGATGACCTACAAGTTGAGGTAAATATGGGGGATTACTTTGGATATTATGAAACTGAAGACCGAGTAAGATATTATACTGTTATAAACGACGGAAGAGTAAAGTCCGACAATAAACACACCTACGCCGGTTACAAGCCTTTCTATAGAACAATAGAAGCAACTTGGGTTAGTGAAAACGAATTTAGAGGAATATAATGAAATTGATTATTACAGAGTCACAATTTGACTCATTATTTTTAGGACAGCGAGTTATGGTTTATTATAACTTGAACAGAGAAACGTTTTCAATCTCGTATTTGGGGAAGGTCATCATGCATGCGGATTATGTAAAATTGAAAGATGTCGAGTTCAGAGTTAGACCAGGTGGAAAAGAAAGAGTTAGAGATGAGAAAAGAAAAAATGTACATGCTTTTGTCATAGGTACACTTTTGGATTTTTGTGAATTTCCTTGTGATAGGATTGAGGAACCTTATAGTGATTTGATTGTGACATATAATCCATATGTGAATGATACATTCGTACTCAAAGGTACAGACAAGCCAGTTTATTTTGCAGAAGAAGTTGAAATGGTGAATATGAAAAATAAAATTTACATAACCCAGTGAGATGCCATTACCTAAACAAGTTAAACCAACCTTACCATTAGTCCCAAAAAAAACTTTATATTCAAGAAGGGAGGAACTTTTAGAATATATCAACAAAGACGGAACTTACCTACCAAAGTCTGTTTTACATGCCGACTTGGATAGGGGTATGTTGGATTTTGTGAAGAACGAATTAAAAGTTGTAACAGCTGGTAAAACGATACCTGTATTAGATATAATACTAACAACACAAAACTGGTCCCAATACGTTGAAACTTGGAAGTTCGTAGATTTAGATAACAATCCTGAACCCCCGTTCATTACTGTAGTAAGAGCCCCCGAAGTAAAATACGGAACGAACCCTGCTCTCAGATGGAATATTCCAAACAGAAAACAATTTTATTACGCATCAGTCCCAACGTGGGACGGAAACATGCAGGGTATGGATATATATACAATTCCCCAACCTGTACCTGTTGATGTTACATACTCGGTAAAAATAATTTGTAATAGAATGAGGGAGTTGAATCAGTTAAACAAAAATGTCTTACAGACTTTTGCGTCAAGACAAGCATATACTTTTATCAAAGGACAATATGTTCCGATTATTATGCAGAACATATCAGATGAATCTCAGTTGAACATTGATACAAGAAAATATTACATTCAATCGTATGAGTTTATTATGTTAGGATATTTGATAGATGAAGAAGAATTTCAGGTCAAACCAGCCATTCAAAGAATGGCACAGGTTTTTGAAATTGATGGTAGTAATCTTGGTAAAAAAAGAGAAGTTTGGCCAAAGTCACCCCAATCATTTCCTTCTGAACTTTTGTTTGTTGTGGGTAATACATCGTTGACAGATAAAATCTATTTCACTGCTGACATGAAAATTATCAATCTAACAAACGTAGATTCTTATGATGTTTACATAAACGGGGATTTTTATGGAACGGATGTTCCTTTGATTCAGGTAACTAATCAAGATACATTGGAAGTGAATGTTGTAAAAATTGATAATACAAAAGAATCGGTTATAGGTTTGGAAAACAAGTTGTTTTAATTTTCTCCGTATATATCTTTCTTTTCTTTACACTTTTCTAATATCAAGTTTTCCAAAAACTTATAAATTTTTATTCCCCGCTTCTCACAATATGTTTTCAGTAAATCGTGAACTGCGGGGTCAATTTTAATATTCTTTATTTCTCTCTTCTTTTTCATAGTAGAAAAAAGGCAGAATTTATTCTGCCTACTATCAAATAGATATTATAAATCAAAGTTTTTTCATAATTATTAGAATATTTATCAGTAAAATAAATCCGCAATAGAATAATTTAATAATGGCAACAGCACAAGTAAATCAAAAAGTATATGTGTCACCTGGTGTCTACACTTCTGAAACCGACTTATCGTTCGTAGCGCAGAGTGTGGGGGTAACAACATTAGGTCTCGTAGGAGAGACAATAAAAGGTCCAGCATTTGAACCCATCTTCATTACAAATTACGACGAGTTCCAATCTTATTTTGGTGGTACTGAACCAGTAAAATTTGTAAACACTCAAATACCAAAGTATGAAGCGGCTTATATTGCCAAATCTTACTTACAACAATCAAATCAACTTTTTGTTACAAGGGTATTGGGATTATCAGGCTATGACGCGGGTCCTTCTTGGTCAATCACAACTATTGCAAACGTAGACCCAACTACGGTTGATTATACCGCATCAACATCATTTACAAATACTTTTACTGCTACCACAGCTTCGGTGACTGTTTGGGGGGGTTCTTTTCCTACAGAGGTATCAAATGATTTCACAACTCAATATATCTTATCTAATGGAAACACCTCCACTTACCAATCAAGCTTGGACAATTATATCCAACAAGTTTTGGCGGATAATACTTTGAGTGCAACTTCATCTTACTTCTATGGTTCTGTCCCTGATGGAGATTATAATAGTATCACATCAACTTATAGTAGTACTAACAATGCGTTTGGAGTAAATAATTTGAATTTAGCATTCAATGACCTAAGTTCATCAGATAATGATACATGGTTCTATGCAACATTTGAACCAGGAGCTAATAATTCCTACGATGGTTATTCTTGGGATTTTTACATAGATGATATGCAGGATATTGGCTCAGGTACCTTCACGGGTTCTGTTTCAGGAAACATATATAATTTCTCAGGTACTGCTTATCCTGATTATAATAACATGGTTGTTGCAACCTTGAGGTCGAGAGGTATTTCTTTATATACAAATAATTCAGGTCCAAATCATGGTCCAATATACGAAGTTACAGGTTTGACAGACTTAGATATGATTTGTACAAATCAATATTCAGGTGTCACACAAGACCCATTTGCAACTTTTTTACTTAGTGGTGTCACTAAAGATGGCGTCACATTCTCTTTTGAAAATTCGTTACTTGCTAACTCATCTCAATTTATCACAAAAGTTTTAGGAGTAAGTAACTTTGATAAACCAAGATTTGAAACTCCGATTTTTGTTGAAGAGTTGTATGCAGGTTCATTAGAATATGCATACAATCAAAGTTACATTCGTGGTTTAAATTGTACAATGATTGCTTTAGATTCTGCGAGAAGTTTAGCTGCAGATTCTATTGCATGGAAACTACAAAAATATCAATCACCAAAATCACCTTTCTTAGTTTCAGAGCTGAGAGGTAATAAAGTTTATAACTTATTCAGATTTGTTTCAATTTCTGACGGTGACGCTGCAAATACAGAGGTGAAAATTTCAATAGCTAATCTTTCTTTTGATAATATGACTTTTGATGTTTTGGTACGACAATTTTTTGACACGGACGCAAATCCAATAGTTATAGAAAAATTCCAAAACTGTGTTTTGGACCCCGCTAGTAATAATTTTATTGCTAAAAAAATAGGTTCACACGATGGTGAATATGCTTTGATTTCGAAATACATTATGGTCGAAATGGCAGAGAACGCACCAATAGATGCACTTCCCTGTGGATTCAATGGGTTTACTCAAAGAATTTATGGAAGTACAGTTGTTCAAGCACCGATGATTTTTTACAAAACAAAATATAACTATCCACAAGAAGTTGTTTTGGACCCTCCTTTCGGCTCAGCTGCTGGTGGGGCTAATTCGGTTACTTCTCCTGGTGATGTTGTACGTAGAACTTATCTTGGGATGTCCACATCTTACTTATTCAGTATTGAGGATGCATTCTTACAATACCTTGGTCAAAAGAATCCTGTTATTGGTTTTTGTACCGCAACTGATTCGGCACCTTGGAACGGTTTAACTAAAGGTTTCCACTTAGACTCAGGTGCAACGGTTGTTACTATTGGTAATGAGTTCACAACAAGTGGTCAAACAGCTTTCGAATGTGGTGTTGCTGATTTCACTTCTAATCCAAGTAGTCAGGATAATCCATATTATTTTATTTACGCTAGAAAGTTCACACTTTGTATGGCGGGTGGTTTCGATGGTTGGGACATTTATGAGGAAAGGAGAACTAATGAAGATAGATTTGCTTTAGGTGGTACAGGTTACTTGGCGGGTGCATGTACTTCAGCTAGATACCCAACAGCTACAGGTTTCGGAACTTTCAAAAATATTACGGTAGATGCTAACAGTCAGACTTTTGCAAACACAGACTACTATGCATATTTACTTGGTATCTTGACTTTTGCTAATCCTGAGTCAACAAATATAAACGTTTTTGCTACTGCAAGTATCGATTATGTTTATAACCAAACTTTAGTAGAATCTGCAATAGACATGATTCAGTTCCAAAGAGCTGACTCAATTTATATTGTCACGACTCCGGACTACAACATGTTACTACCAGATTCAACAGACCAAAATCAAATCATCTATCCACAATCAGCGGTAGACAACCTTGATAATACAGGTATTGACTCTAACTACACTGCAACTTATTATCCATGGATTTTAGTAAGAGATACTGTGAATAATACACAAATCTATATCCCACCAACAGGTGAAGTATGTAGAAACTTGGCTCTTACAGATAACATTTCTTTCCCATGGTTTGCATCAGCTGGTTACACAAGAGGTTTAGTAAACTCAATCAAGGCGAGAGTGAAACTTACTCAACAAGATAGAGATACACTTTATCAAGGTAGAATCAACCCAATTGCAACATTCGCTGACGTAGGAACTGTAATTTGGGGTAATAAAACCCTCCAAGTTGCTGACACAGCTTTGAACAGATTGAACGTAAGAAGATTGTTGTTACAGGCTCGTAAGTTAATTTCAGCTGTTGCTGTGAGATTGTTGTTCGAACAAAACGACCAAATAGTAAGACAACAATTCTTGGACAGTGTAAACCCTATACTTGACTCAATTAGAAGAGATAGAGGTTTATATGACTTCCGTGTTACTGTTTCTTCCTCACCTGAAGATTTGGACAGAAACACTCTTACAGGTAAAATTTACCTTAAACCAACGAAAGCTTTGGAGTTCATAGATATTGAATTCTTTATCACACCAACAGGTGCTTCGTTTGAAAATATATAATAAAAACGGGGGGTCCAAAACCCCCCACTTTTTTATTACCTGATGAAAAAAATATTACAAGAGGGAATAAAACCCGAGGGGACACCAGACTTAAAGTATTACGCATTCGATTGGGATGACAACATTGTCCATATGCCGACAGAAATCTATTTGTTAGATGATGATGGTAATGAGGTTGGAATGAGTACTGAAGATTTTGCCGAATATAGGAGTAAAATAGGTAAAGGACCTTTAAAATACAAAGGGAGTACAATCGTTGACTTTGCCCCCAACGCCTTCAAAGATTTCAGAGTGGATGGTGACAAACAATTTTTGATTGATGCTATGAAAGCTAAACCTGGTCCAGCATGGAAGGATTTTGTAGAAGCGGTAAACAATGGTTCGATTTTTGCAATAATAACCGCTCGTGGACACAACCCGAGAACTCTTAAACAAGCAGTTTACAATTATATAGTTTCGGATTTCAAAGGAATAGACAAAAACCAAGTGATTAAAAACCTAAAAAAATATAGAACCTTCGCAGGAGAACAGGATATGACTGATGAAGAACTTATAAAAACATATCTGGAGTTAAATAAGTACCACCCTGTTTCTTTTGGTGATGATATAGGTGCCACAAACCCCGAACACGGAAAGGTAATTGCAATGCAAGAATTTGTAGACTATATAAAAGGGATGGCTGCTTTACTAAATAAAAGAAGTTTTCTTAAAATGGATATTGTAAATAAGTTTATTCCAGCAGTACCTACAATTGGCTTTTCAGATGACGATTTAAAGAATATAGAAGTAATGAAGAAAGCTTTTAAAGATAAACCAGACCTAGTAAAGACTTATTCAACAGTTGGAGGAATCAAAAAAGAAGTAAAATAAAGATGAGTTTTTTAAAATAAAAGTAAATAGAAAAAATTTTCACTAATACTATATTTATAACATATAAACACAGAAATTAAAATTTTTATAATATGGCTGATTTACTGATGAAGATGCCCTTACCCTACGAACCGAAACGGCAGAATCGATTCATTTTAAGGTTTCCTTCTAGCATGGGTATCAATGAATGGTTTGTTGAATCTGCTTCAAGACCCTCAATTAAAATAAATTCAACCGAAATTCAATTCTTGAATACTTCAACATTCGTTGCAGGTAGATTTAATTGGGATGAAATTCAGGTAAAATTCAGAGACCCGATTGGTCCGTCTGCGGCTCAAGCATTGATGGAGTGGGTTCGTTTACACGCTGAATCAGTAACAGGTCGTATGGGTTATGCTGCGGGTTACAAAAAAGATGTTGACCTCGAGATGTTGGACCCAACAGGAGTAGTCGTAGAAAAATGGATTTTATACGGAACCTTCCTGACAAGTGCTAACTTTGGTTCATTAGCGTATAGCAATGATGCTTTAGCTGATATCACATGTGGATTGCGTCCAGACCGTTGTGTGTTGGTTTACTAATAGTATTTAAATTAAAAATAAAACTTGTATATTTAACCGTGGAGACATAAACTTCACGGTTAAATTTTTTTTATGCAAGACCAAAGTAGAGACTATGGACAACAAAATTTTTCATTACCACACGATGTTGTAATTCTTCCATCAGGAGGTAAGTTTTATAAAAACAAAAAAAAATCAGTTAAAGTTGGGTATTTGACAGCGTCGGATGAGAACATTTTGATGAGTAATACGAGCGATATCACAGGAACTTTATTGAGAAATAAAATTTATGAACCTGATATTAAAATAGATGATTTGTTAGAAGGGGATGTTGAAGCAATTCTTATTTTTTTAAGGAACACATCATTTGGACCTAACATAATGATGAATTTGGTTGACCCACAAACAAAAAAACAATTCGAAGCTAATATTTCGTTGGAAGAGTTGAATATAAAAAAACCACTTCACGAACCAAATGAAGACGGTAGCTTTACTACAACTCTACCTGTTTCCAAAGCACTGGCGAAACTAAAATTGATGAATTATGGAGAACAAACAAATCTCCAAAATATTTTCGATAGTTACCCCCCAACAAGACCAGCACCTAAAATCACTCTTACTTTACAAAACCAAATTTTGGAGATAAATGGAAATTCTGATAAAGCTGAAATAGCTAAATTCGTAGAGTCAATGCCAATCGCGGACTCAAAATATATTAGGAAGTTTTTACAAGATGCTGAACCAAGATTGGATTTAACCAAACAAATTATAGCCCCATCAGGAGAAAGACTAACAGTAAACGTTGGTTTTGGGGTTGAATTTTTTCGCCCTTTCTTCTGAGTATAGAAAAGGACAATTAGACGAATTATATTACTTATCTACGTTGCTTCATATAAGTTATTCTGATTTTATGATTATGCCCATTTTCGTAAGAAAATATCTTTTAGATAAATGGATTGAGGCTCATCAAAAGGAGTAAAATCACAATTACTCTATTTATAATAAAACTAAAATATGTTTTTTCAGCAAAGTGGGGCGGAGAAAGCGCCGATAACCTCAGAAGATTTACAAATTGCTAATAGATATTCTGAGGTTCTTAAAAGAATTAGAACCGATGTAGAGGCACTCAGAACTCCAGGAGGTTTTGCATCCACAATAACTACAGAACTCACAGACGTAGCTGAAGTTGCCGAGGCTCTAAATACGAGCTTTGTTGCTTCAAGAATGAGAATACAAGAAATGGCTAGGTCTGTTTCTGAAGCGACTCCAGGAATCGTAAAATTAGGAGGAAGTATTGAAGCAGTCGGAGGAGCAATACAAGGAATAGCTGCGGGAACTCGAAGAAATTTAGTTGCACAAAAAGAACAAGTTGAAGAACTATATGCGACGAGTAAAATTTTGGGTACAGTAACATCGAAAATTGTCGATGAATTTACCGAGGCAGGGTATTCTTATGAAAATATTGCTAAAAAACTAGAAGAATCTATTGTTTACGTTCAAAGAGTAGGACTCAACGCTAAAGTTGTTGTATCGGATGTATTGAATAACACAGATAAATTGGCAAGATTTAATTTCAGTGAGGGAGTTTTAGGGTTTACTAAAATGGCGGCACAAGCATCAAGATTGAGGTTTGATATGAAAGAAGTTTTCACTTTAGCCGACAAAGTTCTCAACCCTGAAGATGCAGTAAGAATGGCATCTGCTTTTCAAAGATTAGGTGTTTCAGTAGGAAATTTGACAGACCCGTTCCAACTGATGAATCAATCTATAAATGACCCATCGGGATTACAGGATAGTATAATCAACATGGCTAAGTCTTTCACCTATTTTGATGAAAAGACTAAAAGTTTCAGAGTCAGTCCACAAGGAATTCTAACAATGAATGCTTTGGCTGCAGAAACCGACTTGAGTGCTGAGAACTTGAAAAGAACTGCATTGGCCGCTGCAGAAATGGATGATAAATTGAAAAGGATTTCTACCACAGGATTATCTTTCAATGTTAGTGAAGAAGACAAAAAAATGATTGCTAACGTTGCAAGTATGGGAAAAGAAGGTGAATATGAAGTTTCTATAAAAGACGAAAGGGGTAATGAGTATCAAAAAAAATTAGTTGATTTACAAGAACAAGATTTCAAAAGAATTATAGAACAACAAGAAAAGGCGCCGAAGACTGTACAACAAATACAAGAAAGCCAATTGAACACCGCTGAAAAAACATATGCGGAAATTAGATTTATTAAAGAATTAGTCAAAACATCAATTTATACACAACCAGGTTTCTTGAGAAATATGGAAGATGCTTTGAACATGACAAGAAAATCTGCTGAGGGTTTTGCTAAAGCAGTGAGAAAATCAGGATATTTTAGAGATGCGGAAGAAATTAGAGAAAAACTCAAAGAGGCTCAAAAGTTACCCGACGCGGACCGAAAAAAGCAAGAGGACATATTATTTAAGGAGTTAATGAATTTAACTCAAAGACTTCCAGATGCTTTCAAGAATTATGAGATTGAAAGACAAAGACAACAAGGGGATATGGGTGATATGATGAAATCAATTCTCACAAGTACGGGTTTTGACATGTTTGGTGAACCTACGGGAAGAAGACCATTGAGAAGAGCAAGTGGAGGATTGGTGACAGGTCCAGGTACATCAACAAGCGATTCCATAGATGCCAAACTTTCGAATGGTGAATTTGTTGTAAACGCAGCCTCAACCAAATCTTTCTTACCGATATTAAATGCTATAAATGAATCTGGGCTGAAGTCAACTTCAACAGGAATGAGCATGAAAGTTTCTTTCGATGAAAAAACTCCGATACCTGCAGAACTTACAGTAAAACTACCTCCTGATTTTAGTAGTATGCCGTCTTATCCTGCTTTCACTGAATATATTTTACAATCTCCTGAAACTGTAAAGCAAGCCCTTTTAGAAGTTACAGAGGGTGCATTACTAAGAGCTGGTAAAATTGCTAAGAAGGGACAATATTCGGTAACAACATAATTAGGTTTTGGTTTCAAAAAAAATAATGTTTACCTATTTATTGATTAAATAGAAGTACGAAGTGTCAAGCCCGTTAGATTATAATAACTCCGAACGATTCAGGTCTCGATTGATGACAAGAAATCTTGCCCCTTATCCAAAATCTCCGAATCGTCCGAATCCCCCGATAACCTACGAATACCAACAGTCACAGTTAGCGGTTACCGATAGTCCTGATGTACTTATTGATTCTCCTATATTAGCTAATAGACTTTATCCTTTAAATCAATTTGGAGCAGAAGGAGGATATAGAATTGTGGGTAATGTAGGTGGATTGAATAATACACGTTCCAATCAGGGTGAATACGGACCAGGACAACAAGATGCTCATATAATAGACCAAGCACCAATTGCTGCAAGAGAATGGAGACCAAGAAACGCTTATGGTACTGGAGGAAACGGAACCGTTGACAGTGGTGAAATGATTACGGAACCTGATTGGATTAGGAACGGTTCAAGAAACATATATAATAACCAACCTTACCCTTCCACTTTTGTACCTTCATCATACAACCCTGTACAAATCCTTTTAACGAGAGACCCACAAGGAAGTAATGGTCTATTGACGCAAGATTCCTATATTGCTAGATTGGGTGCATTTACCCTCAGAAGGTCTTTTGAAGAAAGAATTGCCACGGAAATAAGACAACAAACTTTGGGTAGAATAAATCTGTTCAACATAGATAGTGGAACAGATATATTCAATTTACTAACTACCCGAGTACCTTTGATTGAACCAAATTGGGTAATCACACAACCTTCAGGACCTATTTTAGCCGCAACAAACTTTGCTTTGAGATTGGCGGGAAGTATTTTACCAACTTCACCAATACCTGGTTCATATTTTGACCCATCAATAAATTCAGGATTTCCGACAACAATACAACAATTACAACTGGCTTTCACGAGGTCTAATACCTCTGTTGGTAATTTCTTTGGACAATTGTTAGGTCCACCAAAGACAGGTTCTCAAATATTTCTCGACAACACAGGTGGAGGTCAAAAATCTAGATTATTCGGAAGTATAAACTACAACAAGTACAAGCCAGGTTATGAAAGAAATATATTTGACAGGGTTGGAGGTGCATTATTTGGTACTACAGTAAACAATTCGAATTATTACATAGGTTCTCCAACATCAGAGCCGTCAAGAGTTTTTTCACCTACAGGAGATTTGCCTAACAACGAATTTGGACAAGAAGTACAAGCCCCTGTCTACGGTCCCCAAGAATTAGCCCAACTTTATGAGGGACCTAGTAGAGATGTTAAACTTGGTGCAAACGGTCCTGCATATGTGAATGGGGGAGGTATAGAAGGAGGATTTACTTGGGTTTCTCCGAAATATAGAGGTAATGCGGGTAAGAAAGTCGGAATTGGTGGAGAGGTTACACAATTGGATGAAGATTTCAAACCATCATCATATAATTCAACTGAATCAGTAAATTTGGAGTTTAGACAAGGTTCAATCCTTGATGATACTCAGAGAATTATAAATAGCCAACCACAGGGGGGAAGAAGACTACAACATGTGGGTAATGCGATGGACCAGGTAAGTAAAGTTTTCAATGATGGATATAAAGAACTTACTAAAGGTTCAAGGGTTCTGAGATATGTCGGTTCCTTAGGAAACGAAGTGGGAACTGAGTATTGTAGAGTATTTGCCAAAGATATACCTTATCTTCAATATAATGACCTTCAAAAACAAGATGGTGTGGTAAATGAGGGTAGAAGATTCTCATATTCTGTTTTTGATAAAACTTATAATTTGAATATTGTACCTAACAAACAAGAGGGTGGACAAGCATCTTCAAATTTGATAGGAACAAATAATACTGCCTTTGCAAAAAAATACATGTTCTCATTAGAAAATTTGGCATGGAGAACTTCTAACACTCCAGGTATAAATGTAAATGAATTACCAATCTGTGAGAGAGGACCTAATGGCGGAAGAGTGATGTGGTTTCCACCTTATGGATTGACATTCAATGAGACAGTAAATGCGAATTGGAAAACACAAGATTTTCTCGGTAGACCTGAACCGATATATACCTATACTAATACAAGTAGGGGAGGTTCCTTACAATGGAAAATAGTTGTGGACCATCCATCTGTTTTGAATGTTATTGTAAATAAAGTTTTGAACAACGAAAGCAATAAGGAAAGAATAAATGGGATTTTGGAATCATTCTTTGCGGGTTGTAAAAAATACGACTTATATGAACTTGCTAAAAGATATTATACCATCCCACCAAACGAACTACAGGACATACAACAAGCAATTGCTTCAAAAAATTTAAGTAAAGAACAAGTAAATGTTGCAAAAAATACTTTAGCAACAGGGGCTAAAGATACACAAAGTAGTTCACAACCAATCACACAACCTTCACAGAATACACCACAAGATACATTAAAACAATTTCAGAATTTTGCTTTGTATTTCCCTAACGATATACCTGCACCACCTTCAGCCTCTCCTGTTGTTGGAAGTTATTCACAATATTATACAGATTATATCAACCAAAGCACAACCACTTACGCAGGACAAGGGGTTTTCATAAACAATGTTGTTACGCAGAATTACAACCATATTCAGTTAAACTTTTTTAACGAACTGAAGACAGTAATGAAGAATAATCCTTCATCAAAAGTTGTAATAGAATTATTGGGAAGCGCATCTGCCGCGGCTAAACAAGCTTATAATTTGGACCTTTCACAAAGAAGAATAGATAGTGTAAAAAATTTGTTTTCGTCGGACCAATTATTGAATTCATACATCCAATCAGGAAGGATAACCTTCACAGAAATTCCTAAAGGAGAGGGTGCTGAAAAAGTACAAGTTTTTCAATGGGATGCTAATTCAAATCAATTTATAACAAACACAGAGTTCGAGAGTTGTACGGATAACGATGATAATAATAATAGTTTGGCGGGTGCACCAATCACTAACTCCACCGCAATGGCATGTAGAAGAGTAAAAATCAAATCAATAACAATAAGTGCACCTGAGCCGTCTCAATTACCACCCAACGTTGTACCAACTAAACCGACCCCTGGCACAATACCACCCTCACCACCTACAACAGTTGAACCAAAATTCAGGAAAACTGATAACATCTCAAAAAGAATTGTTAGGGCACTTATATCCGAATGTGATTATTTTGAAACAATCAAGCAAGACTCTCCAATGCTGTACGATAATCTCAAAGATAAATTAAAATTCTTTCAACCGTCGTTCCATTCCACAACTCCGGAAGGTTTGAATTCGAGACTCACTTTCTTACAACAATGCATGAGACCCGGTGATACCATTCCAACAGTAAAAGCGACTGCTGGTGGTGCCTATGAATTAGAGTACAACAATGCAGTAAATACGGCTTTTGGAACACCACCTGTGTTGATACTTAGAGTTGGAGATTTTTATAACACAAAGATAATACCAACAAGTTTAAATTTGAATTTCGAAGGTTTGGATATAAATCCCGAAGGTATAGGTATTCAACCTATGATTGCAAATGTCACATTGAATTTCAACTTTGTCGGTGGACAAGGATTGAAAACGGCGGTCGACAAATTACAAAATGCTTTAACATTCAACTATTATGCTAACACCGAAATGTGGGATGATAGAGCTGACCCGACAGATGAATCTTACAAAGTATTGGATAAAGAATTTTTACAAAGTGTTGCACAACCCACCGCACCAACAACAAATCAGATTCAGAATATTGCTGCTTTGAGTAATAGTACCACAATAGGAGATAGACTGACAAATGTAATAACCGCGACTGACGAAACAGGTAAAATAAGTTACAAAAACTTCATGGATACTTTTGTATCAACAACCCAAACTTATTTCACTACAGTTTTCAATCAAAGTAAGTCAATCTTTTCACAATACAATAACGCTATGTTACAACAGTGGAGCATAGAGAGAAAATATCAAGAAGGTACTTTTTATACGGACCCTAACACAATTGCCTACTTGTACGGTAAAGCCGATAATTTACAAAAAAATATAAACAAAGTCTTCACCGATATGATTGCTCAAATAAACGCTGGTCAAGACCCTTGGATTGAATGGATAAATAATACAGACAAAGATTTCTCGAGAGCGGCAAAAAATCAAATGAAACAAAATTATTTAGATTTTGTGAGGGCTAAACAGGGGACATTTATAAATGCAGCAACAACAATTGTCCAAGATATTGTGAATACACAACAAGCCTATCTTCAATATATTAGTCGAGCTAATATTGTACCATATTCTGGTACTTCTTGGGATAACACTGATGGATTTCAGGAAACAAACGGTAATGTCGTAATTTATTGGGTATCAGGAACAACAGGGGTAGGTCCTGTAAATGCCGGTAATCCCAACCCTCCCACAACCACAACTCAAGAAATCGACCAAGATATAGATTTGATAAAAGTGAGTTTAAATGATTTTTACAATAAAATAACAACAGCGGTAAATTTCAGTGTTGGCTCTGACCAATATTCAGGTATACTTGTTAGAATCAATAGTACCGAAATTGAAACAATAAAAAATGATGTATTTTTCCCTTTTAGTAAAAACCCTCTATTCAGCGGAAATCCTTTCAGAAGACAATACATGATTTTATCTAATGACCTGAAAGGAGAAATTTATGAAAGTTTCAAAAATGCTATGATAGGAAATTTAATTGAAAATCAATCTTTAGCACCGAGAGGAGCTTCTATGAGATACTCCGAAGAATTTGACGCGTTTTGGAGGGCAATTGTGAAACCGGCCTTTGAGGAGGAAGATACTCTTACCCAAACATTCCTGAATGAGATGGAAACTAATCAAATGAAAAATTTCTTGAACTTTACACCGTTCCCATTAGGAAAACCAAGAGAGTTTGATTATGCGAAATCAAGTGCGCCGGACCCTAACCAAGAAGTACTAATTAAAGCGTTGGGGGCAAAAACAAACCAAAACACAGATAATAAATGGAACACACCGACAACACCTGGAGGAGACGTTCTTATATCTAAAGTTAAATTGAACTAATGTCATATCCATATTACAACAGATATAATGAATTTACATTCAACGGTGAACAAACTATTGTTCCTTATGTGACAATCCCTGCAAAAACTACAGACCAAACTTATATCTATAAAGTTGGTCAGAGTAGGTTAGACAGAATTTCACAACAATATTATAGTTCTCCGGTATTTGGGTGGTTGATTCTACAGGCTAATCCAATTTTCGGGGGACTTGAAAATTACATCTATGACGGTGCTATCTTGGTTATACCCTTTCCATTGATACCATCCCTCCAAGATTATAAAACAGCTGTAGAACAATATTTTTATTATTATGGCAGGTAGTAATATTCAAGGAGATTTGAGTGGTCATATTTTACCTGAGTTTGATTATGATAATATTATTCTGATTGACCCTAATAAAACAATCGATAATACGGGTAGAATAAGTGAGAGAATTGTGGACCACGAAAATTTGGTAATGTATGCTAATTTGGAGGCTCAAATATTACCAAGAACGAAACTTGCGTTGGGGGTTCAACCGAACGAGAATGTAAACACTAGCATGACTATTGCTAGAATCAATTTTCTGAAACCTACAAAGAACAACTACATCGGGACAGGATATTATGATGAATTGACGGGTAAAGATGCCTTGACAACTCAATTTTCAAACGCTAAATTGGAAAAAACGGTCACTCGGGGTAATAAGGCGTATTTTGTTGATACAGTTTTAGACCAACAAAATGTCACAGATAATGGATTATTAGGTATTACTTCTATCGTATGTAAACTCGGTACAAGTTTTATTCCATCAGTTTCTATGCAGTTAGAAGATGTACAAGGAAAGGCTTTGTTTCAACTCGGAGACAATTCACCTTACGCGGCGTTTTTTACTCTACCATATCCTCAATTCTACTTGACATTAAAGGGTTACTATGGTCAAGCAATAAAATATCAACTTTATTTGGAAAAGTTTGATGCAAGATTCAACACATCTACAGGTAACTATTCGGTAACTTTAGAGTTTAAAGGATTCAAATTCAATATTTTGAATGAGATTCTTATATCTCATCTTTTAGCCACACCTCACATGTATAATAGAAGATTTGCCACAAGTTTGGAACCTGTTGTTGCAAATCCCGCAACAAACAACCAAAGTTTACAGAACTCATCTTCTGCACAACAGGGTGGTATCACAACCGCAACCCGAGCGGAAAATACTGTGTATGCGGAATTTGTGACCGAGAGAGGGTATGAAAAAATTGTTGAAGTTTACAGTGAATATAAGAGCAAAGGTTTAATACCACAAGATTTTCCTGAATTGACTCTGCTACAATTGATGAACAAACTTGAAATGTTTGAGAGGAATGTTGTGAACTCATATCCGTTAGTAAACGTGGAACCTCTTACAAATATCAGGAACTATTTGAAAACGTTAAAGGCTTTTGTTGAAAGTTTGATTGGACCACAAAACAGTAGTTGGTTTCTTACAAACTTAGACCCAAGAGCAATAATCTTGGATAATAACAATAGAGTCTATTTTTTCAAAAAAGAATTACAAACCAACTTAGTTTCACAAACTGCGGCAATAAAAAACCTATCAACAATTTTCGATAGGAATTTAACTGAGTTGAGAAAAAACCCAACTTTAGGTTTGGACAGTAGTGAGAACATAAAGCTTGATAAACTTACACCGAATCAAATTCAGATAAACATCGATTTAAGTCAAATAAATGAAGATGCAACCGCGGCTTCTTTTTTTAATGTGATAAGTGCAAGCGACGTTCAAAAAACTACCACAAAAAATAATTTGGATATTTTGTTGGCTAAAAAAGGAACGGTCATAAATGGTACAACTGTACAAAGTGACCCAATCTTTTTCAATTTTGACCAACAGGGTGGATTCACACAAACAGTAAATCAGATAGAAGAGGAGGCCTTGAAAAAACTTAAATCCTATGAAACAGCAATAACTGAAGAATTGAAAATATTGATTCAAGATAAATCAACAGGTATTGGTTTCAATCCGACTGTTAGGAACATGTGTGCGGTTATAATGGCTAATACAGAGGGATTTATCAGACTATTAGATGATTGTCACACTAAAGCTTGGAGTGTGAAGTATGACCCTGTGAGGGCTTTTGCAATTCAAAAAAACAATTCTTCGGCAAAAAATACTGAAGCTCAAACTGTTGTTCAAATCACAAGTCAAGCGGCTGGCCAAAATCAAGGTATTGTGAATGGACAGACACCAGTATATCCTTGGCCTCAATTTTTTGTTGAAAGTCCTGATGATAAAAAAGGTAGATACCAATTACAATATCTTGGAGCACCATCAGTTGTAAAAATTACACAAGCTTCAGATTTTTCCAAATGGCCCGAAGTTGAATTTGTTGAAGAATATATCAAAGGTTTGATTATGAAAGACAATATTCCTTCAACTCAAACTCCGATTGAAAGTCAACTTACAACTTTTGCTATTCAAATAAATGCCATAGAATATCCTACATCGAATGTTGTTTATTCAAACAAACAGGAAGTAAGATATTTCTATGAGATATGGGAAAGAGAATATATTACGGCAAACTATTCGAATTTTAGTAGAGCCTTACCGAATCAAGTTACCCCATTTATAACTTTGAATACAAGTGTAGAGACTAACAACATAGTGGAAAGTCTCGGAATAAATAATCCTGGAATTACATTCAAATTGAAAAACACCAATTTGAATTCTCAAAATTATCCTACTTTCCTAAAACAAATATCAAACAATGGTACGGGACCATCTTATTATAACTATGAACGTGGTTTTTTTGTGACATCATATCTTAAAGAGTTGACCGACAATCCTTTTTCAATTTTAAAAACCACCGACTTGGGATTGGAACCACAACAAAGTGCAGATTTACGACCGTTAGTTGATTTAACTAAAAATGCCAGTAATGATTTCAAAATAATCGATACATATCCTTTCACTTCAAGTGGTTGGGTTCAGACCAATATGTCCCAAAGTAATCAGGCGACACTGAATAATGTTTTTAATACAAAAAATGTTGTTACAGTATTTCCTGACAGAAATATGGTTTCAAATTTTACAGATTTATATGATTACATAAACAAAAGACCTGTGACCAATTTTGGTTATAGAACTCATCCTACCCCGAGTATTGTAACTGAAAGTTTATCTACACAACCTAATGTGAGCACTCAGACAATGAATTTGTTTTATAATGGAAGTCTGAACAACACAACCCGTATGGTTCCGACCGAGGGGTTCATTCAAACACTTTCAAGTAATTATTTGGGTAAGACTCAGACAACGTCAATCTTAAACACACCATTTTTCATAAATGCAATACAAAATGGTGTCAGGTTAGAAAAAGGAAGAAACAGAAATCCATATATACAAGCCGCTTACCTGTTCATAAATTCTCTACCACTTATAAGTCTCAGAGAGAAATATAAAAGTTTAGGAATAAATAATGAGTTAGATTATATGGCCTCCTGTTTCAATAAATTTGGGGCTGTACATAAAGTACCTTATGCTTGGATATTGAAAATGGGTTCAATATGGTATAGGTACAAAACATATGTCGAAACTAATAAAGATATTTTGGATGGTATATGGAATAATTTTGATTACTTAGGTAATTTTGACCCCGTATTTAGTGCTAAAACCACAACATATGAGTTCCAATTTCCGATAACTAATCCAACAAAATATAAAGTAAGTTTAGAAAAACAAAATCAAAATCTACTCGAGTTACAAACAGGATTTTATCCGAAACTCATGAACGATTTTGCTTATTTCTATAATGGGAGGGATTTGTTCAAAAATTATTCTAATGACGAAATACAATCAGCAGTGTCAGATGGACTTAGATTATATCAATTTCCTAACTCAGAATTCTCTGCAGAACAAAATAATAGAGATGTGAACGTTAGTACTTGGTCGGCACTGATGCCAAATACTTTAGTAGATGCATATAGTACCATAAATCTTTGTGTACCGGCAAATGATGAAATTGAGTTCGGTACCGAATATTATATCCTTCCTTCGTTTGGTGCTAATATGAATCAAACAAATTACGAGTTGGTCACTAATCAAACGAGTAATCCTGTAACGACAACAGATTTGGTAGATAACAAAGCGATGTACAATGGTTCTGTAAGGTGTCTGTGGGCGGCGTCAAACTATGGGTATTTTGATGCTAATCAAGTAATCAAACCTGATACAGATTCGTACATGAATTTGATTTATTCTGACGGGTCTACAATTGTTCCATTCCAACTTTTGTCGTCTAACACCTACTCAACTATGGAAGAAATTTTTGGTGTGTTTGATAAGAGAGCGTTAGATTTAATGGAGAAAGAATTTTTGAATTATTGTGTACCTATTACAAATGTGAAGTATGCCCCTGTTCGGAGTGAAATAAATAAAAGTGCTGTACAAATTGATGGAATTTCAAGAAATTTCCAAGCTTTCATGAGGGAGGCTATGAAACTGACACCAACCACAGCAACTAATACAAGTCAATTATTCAAAGAAGCCATCACAAACCAATTTAATAATTTCTCATCTCAAATAAAATCAATTATGGAATATGATGTGATTATTAGAAATGGTAATCCGTCTAAGTTCAACAGAAAAGTTTGGGAATCATATATTTCAATTGGTTTGGGTACACCAACAATTGTTGAGCCAATAACCTTTCAACCCTACGTGACTAACACCCTACCATCGGTTGGGGGAGGTATTACCTTACAACAATCTCAAAATCTGAACGGACCTGCTTGGAAAGCATTACTCACAGAAGTTGGATTCTCATCTATACCTGATTTAACATATACTGATAATGGTTCATACATCACAGACTTTTTCATCAATAATAACATAGAATTCTCATCAAGAAATGTTGTTCTTTTAGCTCCAATAATCAAAATGTATGCGACTCAAAGATTAAATAATCCAAACTTATTAGTAACAAATTTCAGAGATAATCTTACCGCCTATATAAATAACAACGAGACCTTCCAAAACGATTTATTGAATCAAGTCATAATATCCGCAAAAGCCAAACTTCCTGATGTTCAAGAACCACAAGAACAGACAATTGCGTCAGGTCTTTCGGGTCTACAAGGGAAAGTAGAAATATATAACGTTTTCAAAGCTTTGAATGACAAATGGGTTGCAGGATATGATTACTCTCAAAGAACTTTGTTCGAGGATATTTTGTTCTTAGATAGAGCTTCCCGTAATATCGGGGAAACGGTAGTTTTAGATATTTTTTCTATAAAAAATTTAATCAATAAGAATTCTTTGAATGAAGGTATGAGTGTGTACACTTTATTGAGTTCAATGTTGATGCAAAATAATTTCGTGGTAATGCCACTACCTGCATATTGCAATTTTTATAATGTTCAAGAAGTGAATGGTATACAAAGTCCGAACACAGAATCAACTTTGGAATTTGCCGACAATATGTGGGGTACATTTACAAACGTGGATTATAGAAAATCTGGACCAAAGATAGTTTGTTTCTATGTTGGTAAACCTTCCGACCAATTAGGTGTATCTGTGAAACTGACAGGTATAGGTGATGATGGATTCGATTTGAGAAATCCTACAGGTAATCCCCTGATTGAAAATCAATTGGGTAAAAACGACTTTGATAAATCCAATAAAGTGGTTGGATTTAACGTGGACATAGGTATCAGAAACCAAAATGTTTTCCAAACATTTAGTGTGTCACAAGATAATGGTAAGGCTACATCAGAATCAATCGCTGCGGTACTAATGATGGCCGACCAAACTAATACAAAAAATGTTGGTACCCAAAACGCAAGTTTATATAATTTTTACAAAAGAAGGAGTTATCAGTGCGAAGTAAGTGCTATGGGAAATGCACTAATTCAACCAACAATGTATTTCAATTTGAGACACGTCCCAATGTTCAACGGACCCTATCTTATTACAGATGTTTCACATACTATAACCCCTGGTGACTTCACCACAAATTTCACAGGAGTTAGACAAGGGATATATGACTATCCTGTAGAAGACAACTACCTTCAGAAAATAAATCAAAATCTTTTAACCCAATTAGAAAATTTAGTAATACAAAAGACAGACCAAAATACAACAATAACAACTACAAACCAAGGAAAAGAAACGAATCTAATTCAAAATTCTAACAACCTTTCTGTAGATGCACAAAACGCTTGTAGAGCCAATCTATCTCCACAGTTTGATAGACTCGAATCAACTACTGGTCAACTTACTAAACTTACTGCTACCGATTTTTCTAATGGTATTAAAACTTACACAGGAACCGCTCCAAACGCTGAGCTTCAGACAATTGTGTATGTATTATCTTATATTAGAACATTTAGTATTGCTGGAGACCCGAAAGGAGAATTTGTTGCTTACGATAATAACTTCGCAAATATAACTTTAGATAAAGGTATTGCACAATCATTGACACAAGATTTTGTACCTAACGTATATGCCTGTATCAAAACTAAAACAATTAGTGGTGAAAAATCATTACCCGCGGCTAAATTCAATGACCTCAATACCTATTTGAAATTTATGACAGGTTTGATTACACCAAGGATTTCACAAATTACTGGTGGGGTTTTCAAAGAAAAGATAATCGAATACTATTGTACTGCCTTTCCAGCTGCACAGGTGACTCTCGAATATTATGAATCAAATATTGATAGATTTCTTGGAATATATGGGAGTGTGGTTGACCAAGCAATTGCGAGTGCAGGAAGAGTAGGTTTAAGAACTGACATCGGAACTTCATTTAACCAAGGTGGTGGAGGACAACAAACAACAATACCGGCATGTCCACCGACAACACTTTCAAGTTTTTCGCCATCAACAGGTACGATTGGAACTGTGATGAGTCTCTCAGGGACAAATTTAGAGTACGTAAGAACTATTACTGTAGGTACAACCCAAGTAGATTTCAGAACAGTTCAATTTATATCAACAAATAAAATAAAGTTTTCAATTCCACAAATAGTGAGTACTCCACCACAACAACTACAAATATCTGTGACAACCACAGGAAACCTTACACCTGTAAACGCACCAAGTTTATTCACTTTTATTTAATTTAATATATTTATATAAAAACATTTTTATGAATTTAAAAACAATGCTCGACAACTATTTAGGAAAACCTGTTAGGTTTTCAGAACAAGACAACGGAGATGGGTCTAAAGAAGTTTGTGACTTAGACACAGGTGAGTGTTATGTTGTTAGAGAAAGAGATGGTCTTATTGAAAGAGCCGGCCATCAACATTTAGCCAATAGGAGAGTAAAGGTAGAAACTGCTAAGGGAATTAAACAACTTTTAAACGGGTAAAAATGGGTATAGATAAAAAAATTCTTAGTGAAATAGAAAGATATAATTCTATTGTAAATTATATCAAAGAACAAGCTGTAGAACCCCCACCGCCAGATGCTGCAGCGGATGCCGCCGCAGCTTTGGGTGCACCAGCCACTCCACCTGCAGGAGCACCTGCAACAACTGGTGCAGACATCCCTAAAGGAATACCAACACCTGAACCTTTGGATGTTGAATCAGACCCAGACGTGGAAAAATTAGATGACAAGGGAAAATCAACAGAAAAAAAAGATGATGAGGGCGGAACTGAGGAATTGGAGATAACAGATTTGGTTGATGCTCAGAAAAACATTCAACAAAAGCAAGACGAGTATTTTGAAAACCTATTCGGACAATTATCAAATTTAGAAAAAAGATTAGGTGAGATGGACCAAATAATGGGTAAGTTGAATTCTTTAGAAAGTAAGTTAGAAAAATACAGGTCAAAAAGCCCTGAAGAAAAACTAAACTTGAGAGTGTACGACTCATATCCATATAATCAAAGACTTACAGATTTTTTTGATGACAAAAAGGAAGAAATGGAAAAAACAGGAAAAAATGAGTATGTTTTGACAGACGACCAAGTGAGTGATATAAATGTAAATGACATTAAAAATTCATTTCAACCAAGTGGAGAAGGCCGAGAAGATTTTAGATTTAAATAATAAAAAGGGACCAATTGGTCCCTTTTAAATTTGACATATAGGGAAATCCCAATTATATTTGCTAAACAATCTAAATTTTAAAAAAATGAGTAATGTATTAGACGCCGTATTGGCACAGTATGAAAAAAATCAAATGGGCGGGGCCCAATCAAAAATGTCGCAAGACGAAAGAATGAAAAAGTATTTCGCTTTAATCCTTGGTGATAAAGAGAAATCAGGACAGAGAAGAGTTAGAATTCTCCCAACAACAGATGGTTCTTCACCATTCAAAGAGGCTTGGTATCACGAAATCCAAGTAGGTGGTCAGTGGCAAAAGTTTTATGACCCAGGAAAAAATGACAACGAACGTTCACCTTTGAACGAAGTTTACGAAGAGTTGATGGCAACAGGTAAGGAATCCGATAAGGAACTTGCTAAGCAGTATAAGTCTCGTAAGTTTTACATTGTCAAAGTAATTGACCGTGATAACGAACAAGACGGACCAAAGTTTTGGCGTTTCAAACACAACTATAAGAATGAGGGTATTCTTGACAAGATTATTCCTATTTGGAGGAACAAGGGTGATATCACTGACGCTGAAAAAGGGCGTGATTTAATCATTGAGCTTGCAAAGTCAAAAACTCCAAAGGGTAAAGAATATACTACAGTCAGTGCGATTATGTATGACGACCCAACTCCAGTTCACGCTGATAAAGACCAAGCTAACGAGTGGGTAAATGACGAGTTGTCTTGGACTGATGTTTACAGTAAAAAACCTGTGGAATATTTGGAAGCAATTGCTCAAGGTAAAACACCAAAGTGGGACAATGACAAAGGTGGATATGTTTATGGAGATGATGAGGTTTCCGAAACATCTATGGGTGGTTCAAAGTCTTCGAAAGTTTTAGACCCTCAAGCAGATTCTGAGGCTGACACAGATTTACCATTCTAATTTTATAACAAGGGCGGGTAAAACCGCCCTTATATTTTTTTACAATGACATTTAAAGTGAAAGAACATCCGAAAAAAGTTTTCGAGGCAGTCACCCTCGACTTTACCATCATAGATAAAAACGGAAAAGAACTTCAACTTCGAAAGTGGGAGGATTCTAATGGTGGTGGATATTTTATTTTTGAAAATAACGATTGGCTTGAGTTTCAACCCGACGAGGAGTTGGATGACTTTATAACTTACGATTTAGACTTTTAATTATGGCAATCAAGAAAAACGATTTTGGTAATCTCAAAAAGAAGTTTTCAACTTCTGCAAAATACAAACCGCAAAGATTTTTGGACTTAGGTCCTGATTTCTTGGATGCTGTTGGTCTACCCGGTCCCGCTATCGGACATATCAATATGTTTTTGGGTCACTCCGATACAGGTAAAACAACCGCGGCAATTAAAGCTGCGGTAGATGCTCAGAAGAAGGAAATCTTACCTGTGTTTATTATTACTGAACAGAAGTGGAGTTTTGACCACGCTAAACTTATGGGATTTCAATGCGAGGAAGTTGTTGATACTGAGACAGGTGAATTAGATTGGGACGGATTTTTTTTATTCAATAACAATTTCAGCTATATAGAACAAATCACCGATTACATCAATCAATTATTGGATGCACAAGAAAAAGGTGAATTGAATTATAGCTTGTGTTTCATTTGGGATTCTGTTGGTTCTGTACCTTGTAAAATGACTTACGAGGGTAAAGGTGGTAAACAACATAATGCATCTGTCTTGTCTGATAAAATTGGTATGGGAATCAATCAGAGGATTTCAGGTTCAAGAAAGGCTGATACAGATTATGAGAATACTCTCGTTATTATAAATCAACCTTGGGTTGAGTTACCCGATAATCCATTCGGTCAACCAAAAATTAAAGCCAAAGGGGGAGAATCTGTTTGGTTGAACTCATCATTAGTATTTTTATTTGGTAATCAAAAGGGTGCGGGTACAACTAAAATTACGGCTACAAAAGATAAACGTTCAGTAAAGTTTGCCGTGAGAAGTAAAATTTCAGTTATGAAAAACCACATCAATGGTCTTGGATTTGATGATGGTAGAATCATTGTTACACCACATGGATTCTTAGCTGGTAAAGATTCAACAGAAGAAAAGGCTTCTATCGAGTCATACAAAAAAGAATATGCAGATTATTGGAAAGATATCATCGGGGCCGAGGGAGATTTTACACTAACGGAAGAAAAAGAAGATTGATTCACCTGTAAATAAAATATGTGACTAAAACATTGTTGGTAGATGGGGATAACCTATTTAAGATTGGATTTCACGGGGTCAAAGACCTTTACAGCGACGGCTCACACATAGGTGGAGTATACCACTTCGTCAACACAATCAGAAGATTTTTGGAAATGCACAATCACGATAAAGTGATTGTTTTTTGGGACGGTGATTCTAATTCATCAATCAGAAAATCTATTTACCCCCAATACAAGGGTAATCGTCGACAAGACATGAATGAGTACAAATACGAGTCTTACTTGCAACAAAAGGCAAGAGTAAAGATGTATTTGGAGGAGGTCTATGTTCGACAAGTTGAAATGGTGAATAACGAAGCTGATGACCTAATATCTTATTACACGCAAATAGCGACCGATGAAGAGATTATAATATTCTCCGCGGACAAAGACCTGACACAACTAATAAACCCAAAGGTGACCGTCTATTCACCTGTAGGAAAGGGTTACTTAAAACACGGTGATAAAATAACAATCAATAAGGTTGAAATTCCTCACTATAATGTGACACTCACAAAAATAATGACTGGAGATAAGTCAGATAACATTGATGGTATTGAAGGTCTTGGTGAAAAAACTTTGGTCAAACTTTTTCCGTTTATGCTTGAAAAACCATGCACAGTCCAAGAAATTTTGGATTATGCACGAAATATCCAACATAAAAAACCACCAAAATCATTACAAAATATTTTGACAGGACGGACCAAAAGCGGTATACTTGGAGAACAGTTCTACAATATAAATAAACAAATCGTCGACCTAAATAATCCACTAATCACGGACGACGGAAAAGCCTTGGTAGAACAAATACACACTGATACAATAGACCCTACAAACCGTGGATATAAAAACTTGATGAGACTTATGATGGAAGATGGTCTTTTCAAATATCTCCCTACGAACGATGAAGCGTGGGTAAACTTCCTCAAACCATTTTTAAAACTAATAAGAAAAGAAAAAAGAAAATTATGAAAGAACAAGACAGCACCAAGATGGAATTTTTACTGACCTTAAATGACAACATTGTAGTTCAGAGATTCTTCAACGTAAAAGGATTCAACTACGAAGCAAAAAATTCAACGGAGTTTTATCATTTCATCAAATCCTTATCCGAGGAGTTACAATACTACCTCAAAATGAAAACCGTTATCTATATGATGGACAATAAGGAAGTTATAATTCACGACCCCAAAATTATGGACACTTCATTTACTGAAGGTCCCGAAAATTTTTACTTGATTGTAAAAGTTGGAGAACAGACAATTTGTCAGAGAATTTTTGATGGAAAAAAATTCCCACCAAAAGTTAGGTATACTGTGGACGTAAGACCATATTTGAAAGATGTTCTAAAAGAATTGACTGACATTTTTTCAAATTCTGAATTATCTTATGATTATTGTGGAATTGATTTGAGAGATTGATATTTAAAATAAGAGGGGATATTTTCTTTGGCTATGAACAAAAACTTTGACTATTTAGGTAACACGTTTCAAATACAACTTATCAACCAACTCATAGAGGATAAAAATTTTGCTTCCTCTATAGTTGACGTTCTTGAGCCATCGTACTTTGACAACAAATATTTTAAAATCATCATTCAGATGATTAAAGAATATCATGGAAAGTATGAAGCACCTCCTAATTTTGAAACAATCGAACAAATTGTAAGGGCCGAAGTAACACAAGACTTGGTTGTCAAAATTGTTTTGGATACTCTAAAACAAATCAAAGATGCTCCAATTGAAGGAGCTCAGTTTGTCCAAGAGAAAGCTTTGAAATTCTGCAAACAACAAGAGTTAAAAAAGGCTATGGACAGAGCTCAGAAAATCATTACTGAAGGTGACTTCGAGTCCTATGATAAAGTTGAAGGTTTAGTTAGGGAAGCTCTACAAGTTGGAGAAATCGAAAAAAACGTTACAGATATTTTCTCGGGTTTAGATACTGTTTTGGAGGATGATTACAGACATCCGATTCCGATGGGAATAACAGGTATTGATAGACTGTTGAAGGGTGGATTAGCCAAGGGTGAAATTGGTGTCATACTTGCACCTACGGGTGTCGGTAAGACCACAATCCTCACCAAAATTGCAAACACCGCATTCAATCATGGTTATAACGTTTTACAAATCTTTTTCGAAGACAATCCGAAAATAATTCAAAGAAAACACTTCACAATTTGGACTGGAGTTGAACCTGACAATTTAGCTGAACATAGAGAAAAAGTGATGGAAAAAATTTCGGAGATACAAGATACAATGAAGAACAAATTGATTCTCAAGAAATTGGCCTCAGATAGTGTTACTATGAATCATATAAAAAATCAGGTAAGAAAGATGATTGCTGAGGGAAATAAAATTGATTTGATTCTATTGGATTATATTGATTGTGTTTTACCTGAACAAAGTGCCAAAGACGAATGGAAAGCCGAAGGTTCAATTATGAGAGCATTTGAAGCAATGTGTCATGAATTGAATCTTGTAGGATGGACAGCAACTCAAGGTAATAGAAGTTCAATTTCATCTGAAGTTGTAACAACCGACCAAATGGGTGGTTCAATCAAGAAAGCTCAAGTAGGTCACGTTATCATCACTGTAGCGAAGACATTACAACAAAAGGAGATGAATCTTGCAACAATAGCCATCACGAAATCTCGTTTAGGTAAAGACGGGGTTGTTTTCGAGAACTGTAAATTTAATAACGAATTACTCGAAATTGATACTGAGTCATCAATAACATTCTTAGGATTTGAGGAACAACAAGAAGAAAGAAAAAGGGATAGGGTCAAGGAATTATTAGAGAAAAGAAAACAACGTGAACAACAAAAAAGTCCCTAATTAAATATCTACTTTTTTCAAAAAAAACTTATTTTTTTTCAATTAAATTTGTGGTCGGTTTATCGCCGACCATATATTTAATAAGAAAATCACCGATTTTTTAAATAAAAATCATTTTACAAAAAAATTACAAAAATGGACATTTCAAACAGAATTTTATCAGACATCACGGTGTACATGAAATATGCAAAGTACATCCCTGAATTAAAAAGAAGAGAGACTTGGCAAGAGTTAGTAACAAGAAACATGGAGATGCATATCAAAAAGTTTCCTCAATTAGAAAAAGAAATTCGTGAGAACTACATGTATGTTTATAGAAAACAAGTTCTTCCATCAATGAGGTCAATGCAGTTCGCTGGTAAACCAATTGAAATTTCACCAAACAGAATCTACAATTGCGCTTACGCACCTGTAGATGATTGGAGAGTATTTTCTGAAATTATGTTTCTCTTGTTAGGTGGTACAGGTGTAGGATACTCCGTACAAAATCATCATGTAGAATTACTTCCCGAAATCAGAAAACCAAACAAAGATAGAGGAAGAAGATGGTTAGTGGCTGACTCAATAGAAGGTTGGGCTGACGCTGTGAAGGTATTGGTAAAATCCTACTTCTATGGTGGTTCATCTATTCAGTTTGATTTCAGTGATATTAGACCAAAAGGTGCAAGACTTGTAACATCGGGTGGTAAAGCTCCTGGTCCTCAACCACTCAAGGAATGTCTCATCAAGTTAGAAGGAATCTTGGATTCTAAAAATGACGGACAGAAACTTAGACCAATTGAAGTTCATGATATGGTATGTCACATTGCAGATGCAGTTCTTGCAGGGGGTATCAGAAGAGCAGCTTTGATTTCTTTGTTCTCGGCAACAGATGAGGAGATGATTGGATGTAAGACAGGTAAGTGGTATGAAAAAAATCCACAGAGGGGTAGAGCAAACAACTCAGCTGTTTTACTTCGTCATAAAGTAACCAAAGATTATTTCATGGACCTGTGGAAAAAGATTGAACTTAGCAAAGCTGGTGAACCTGGAATCTATTTGAGTAACGATAAAGATTGGGGAACTAACCCTTGTTGTGAAATTGCTCTAAGACCTTTTCAATTTTGTAACCTCACAGAGGTAAATGTATCAAATGTTGTGTCACAAGAAGATTATGAGGATAGAGTGAAAGCGGCAACATTTATCGGAACCCTCCAAGCGGGATATACTGACTTCCATTACCTTAGACCTATTTGGCAAAGAACAACAGAGAAAGATGCTCTGATTGGAATTTCAATGACAGGTATCGGTTCAGGAGCTGTATTGGCTTTGAATATGAAAGCGGCAGCAAAAATTGTTAAAGAGGAAAATAAAAGAGTTGCTGACGCCATTGGTATCAATCCCGCAGCAAGAACAACAACGGTCAAACCGGCTGGTACAACTTCACTTACATTAGGTACTTCATCAGGCATTCATGCGTGGCACAATGATTATTACATAAGAAGAGTTAGAGTTGGTAAAAACGAATCAATTTATTCTTACTTGAAAGATAATCATTCTGAATTAGTTGAGGATGAATACTTTAGACCACACGATACAGCTGTGATTGGTATTCCACAAAAAGCACCCGAAGGGTCAATTTTGAGAAATGAATCACCAATTCAACTCCTTGAAAGAGTCAAAAGAGTCCAACAAGAGTGGATTAAACCAGGTCATAGAAGTGGTTCAAATGCTCACAACGTATCCGCAACAGTTTCCATTCGTGAACATGAGTGGCCTGCTGTGGGTGAGTGGATGTGGGAAAATAAAGAATATTATAATGGACTATCCGTTTTACCATACGATGGTGGAACTTATATTCAGGCTCCGTTTGAAGATTGTTCAAAAGAAAAATATGAGGAGTTGATGAAAACCCTACATGATGTGGATTTATCAAAAATTGTAGAGGTGGATGACAATACAGATTTATCAGGTGAAGCGGCTTGTGCTGGTGGAGCTTGTGAGGTAAAATTTGTATAATGAAAAAAAACAATAAGAATAAAGGGGAGAAGTCAGAAAAACTTCTCCCTTTGTATTATAACGAAGGTGACAGAATAATTTTTACTGAGGAGTTCCACCTAAGAAGGGGACAATGTTGTGGAAATGGATGTAGACACTGTCCATACGACCCAAAGTGGAAAAAGGGCAATACTTTAATAAAAAAATAATCAAAGTATATTTATGGGATATGGCAGACGGAACAACCTATGGTATAAAATTCCCATTCAACGATTCTTTCAGAGGGGACTTTCTTGAGTTGACTGAGTACACCTCTCAACAAATAAGAGCCGATTTAATTCATCTTATTCTAACGAGAAAAGGTTCTAGATATTATTTACCTGAATTCGGTACTAGAATATATGAATTTGTTTTCGAACCATTAGACGGTTTGACATTCCAAGCGATAGAGTCTGACATAAGAGACGCAATACAAAAATTCATGCCAAATTTGTTGGTAAATCAAATCACCATAGAGCCGGCTGACCAATCCATGGAGGTAAATATGGAAATGGGTCAGATTACATCGGATGAAACAGCTCGACTTTATGATATTTACAGATTGCCAGGAAGGGGCACTGCAGAGTATACGGCAAAAATAAAAATAGATTATTCGACAAATGCTCAAACATTTGCCGAAAGTGATTTTATAATTATCAATATTTAAAAATAATGGCTAACCGTCAAATATCATACACATCTAGAGACTTTGCCTCAATCAGAGTTGAACTACAAAATTACGTAAGGACTTACTATCCCGAATTGATTCAGGATTTCAATGATGCGTCAGTATTTTCTGTATTCTTAGATTTGAATGCTGCGGTTGCAGATAACCTACATTACCATATTGATAGAAGTATTCAAGAAACCGTACTACAATATGCACAACAAAAAAATTCTATATATAACATAGCTAGAACATACGGTTTGAAAATTCCTGGTATGAGACCATCGGTTTCATTAGTGGATTTTTCTATAACAGTTCCAGCTTTTGGAGATAAAGAAGACGAGAGATATCTTGGAACTTTGGTAAGAGGTTCTCAAATTATAGGTTCCGGACTAGTATTTGAAAATGTTGAGGACATTGATTTTTCATCACCATACAATTCTCAAGGATTCCCTAATAGAGTAAAAATACCTAATTTCAATAGTAATGGTATTCTAATAAACTATACAATCACAAAAAGAGAAATAGTTGTAAACGGGATTACAAAAGTCTTTAAAAGGGTAATTACACCTAGTGATGTAAAACCATTTTTTGAGTTGTTTTTACCCGAAAAAAATGTTTTGGGTATTACAAGTGTGTTGTTGAAAGATGGGACACAATATACAAACATACCTACTACAGCTGAGTTTCTCGGTGTTGCAAATAGATGGTATGAAGTTGATGCGTTGGCTGAAGATAGGGTATTTGTCGAGGACCCTACTAAAGTATCGGACCAACCAGGAATCAAAGTTGGAAGATATATACAAACTCAAAATAGGTTCATTACTGAATATACCTCAGAAGGATTTAAAAAAATGACTTTTGGTGGTGGAACAAATACAGCCCAAGATGCTTTGGACCAATTCACCACTTTGGGTACAACTTTGAACATTCAAAAATATTCAAACAACATATCATTGGGTGCAGCATTAAAACCAAATTCAACTTTATTCATACAATATAGAGTTGGCGGCGGATTGAATACTAATTTGGGTACTAATGTAATCAATCAAGTTGGTACAGTTTCATTTTTTGTAAACGGACCGTCAGAAACAATCAATACCGCTGTTGTAAACTCTTTGAGATGTACAAACGTTACAGCTGCTATTGGTGGTGCAAACATGCCAAGCACAGATGAGATTCGTAATTACGTATCATTCAACTTTTCCGCACAAAAAAGAGCTGTAACCGTACAAGATTATGAATCCATAATTAGGAATATGCCTTCCCAATTTGGTGCACCCGCTAAAGTATCCATAACAGAAAACGATAATAAAATATTGATTCAAATTTTATCGTATGATACACAGGGTAAACTCACGAATATTGTCTCCAATACCCTGAAACAAAATATTGCAAATTATTTGTCGAATTATAGAATGATGAATGATTACATATCGATATTCAGTGCTGAGGTAATTGATTTGAGTGTTGATGTATCAATTGTCTTGGACTCAGCTCAAAATTCAGGACAAGTAATTTCGTCTGTTATAGATAAAGTATCAACATATTTCAATCCTCAACTACGACAATTAGGTCAAAATGTTTATTTATCTGAATTGAGAAGTCAAATCCAAAATACTAATGGTGTGTTGACTGTTGCAGGACTTGATATCTTTAACGAGGTGGGTGGACAATATTCTTCAGCTGAAACTTCCATGAGATATTCAGACCCTGAGACAAGACAAATAGAACCTGTTGATGACACTATCTTTGCACAACCTAATCAGGTTTATCAAATTAGATTCCCTAATAAAGACATTCGAGTGTCGGTCAAGAATTTCCAAACAATTACATTCTCCTAACAAGTTTATTTTCCTTTGAGATAATCTATAATTAGGTTGTGTGTATTTTGTAAAAATACCACAATAACTATTTATCATAAAAGTATTTGATGGGTCAATCTTATCGTATAAGGACCGAGCTTGGTATTACTAAAACAATAAATGTAGAGCTTACTCAAGAATTTGAATTCTTAGAAATTCTATCTCTTAAACTTCAACAACAAGATGTTTATTCCAGATTGTGTGCGGACTATGGTGTTGTTGTCGGAAGAGTTACCGCAAACAATGGTTTGGGTATACCAAATGCGAGAGTTGCGATTTTTGTTCCAATAGAACAAATTGACCAATCGAATCCTATCATATCGTCCATATATCCTTACAATTCACCGTCTGACAGAAATGAGGATGGGTATAGGTATAATCTTCTTCCTTACGAACCATCTTATACAGGCCATGCAGCTACAGGTACTTTACCCTCAAGATTAGATGTATTGACGGGACAAACCGCTGTCGAAATTTTTGACAAATATTACAAACTAACTGCGAAAACTAATGACAGTGGGGATTACATGATTATGGGGGTTCCTTTAGGTGAGCAAACCATAGTAATGGATGTTGATTTATCTGACATTGGGGAATTCTCTTTGACCCCTCAAGACCTTATTAGAATGGGTCTTGCAACCGAAGCTCAAGTTGCGGGAAATAGATTCAGAACATCTGAGGATTTAAATTCCTTACCTCAGATTATAAATTTATCAAAAGTTGTAGAAGTCTCACCACTTTGGGGAGAGCCCGCAGTTTGTCAAATTGCAATAAACAGAGTTGATTTTGATTTGAGAAATGAAGCCAACGTTGACATTCAACCCACAGCCGTTTTTATGGGCTCAATATTTTCAACTTCAGAACAATACGCAATAAAAAGGAATTCCAAACCCAAAGACGATTTTGGTAATCTATGTCAACTTGAAACTGGTCCTGGTCAAATTTTAGCCATCAGACAAACTTTGCAGGTGGATTTGAGTGGTAACCCATTTTTGGAACAATATGCAATAGAAAAAAATGGAAATGTTGTAGACGAAAATGGGGCATGGTTGATTGAGTTACCGATGAATTTGGAATACTTGGTGACTAATGAATTTGGAGAAAGGATAGTTTCATATGACCCTTCAATAGGAATACCTACCAAATCTAAATATAGATTCAAAATAAAGTGGCAACAATCTTCCAACGCTTCTGAGCAATATAGAAGGGCGTACTATTTGGTTCCTAACGTAAGAGAATTCGGGTGGACTTCTGATATACAAGACCCAAATCTGAGTAATATTTTTAATCCTACATTACGAAGCTCATATTATTTTGGATTAGATTGGAGTGGGTATACTTCAGGATTACAAGGCCAACAAGCGGTCGATAAATTGGACCAAATTATAAATTGTGAGGATACTTTCTATGAGTTCGAATATAATAGGGTTTACACTGTTTCAGCATTGATTGACCAATATAAAGATGGAGCTAGAGGTAAATTCGTAGGAATTAAAGAAATAGACAATAATTCTTGTGAGGAGACAGTAAACAAGTTTCCTGTGAATGAAGGATTTAGAAATTTTGACTTTCTATTCTTTGTTTATAGTATATTACTTCAAATTTTCCAAATTGTTGGAGTGGTACTCTTGATTACTTATCACATTGTTGCTGCCCTGTGGAATACAGTTGTTGATATAAGGAACTTTGTAACAACCTTAGGGTATATTACTGGAGGAGTGTTGATTGCAATTGCACTTTTGGAAGCAACCGGTGTAGTTACCAGCATTATTACAGGTACTTTCTTTCAACAAATTGCTAAAATAGGACAGTATTTCACTACAGGTTTAATTATATTGGGTGCAACTATTGCAGTTGATATTGCAACTAGACGTTTGAGACGAAGGTCATTTAATAGATTTTATCTTCCAATACTCACTTATCCTGATTGTACATCATGTTCGTGTGGAGAATCATTCTCTGATTCGGATGTCGGGGGTTCTAAAGTTTCATTATTGACACAATTTTCTAGTAGTTATTTATATTATGAAAAAATTTTACAGTCCCTCACCAATCAATATGCCCCTGAAGATGCCCAAATAATTGCTCTTTCTTTTTCTCAAGCCATGGGCACTGTAAATGGAGATGAGGCTGATAATAGTTACAAGACTACAGTTTCACCTGAAACCAGACTTTTAGACGGTAATGATAGATTTTTTTCATATTCACCAGATTTACCTTTTGGAGAAAGGATAAACGTTTTCAACACAAGGAAAAAATATTTTGATGGAGTCAATAAAATAAGTGTTTCATTCAATAATCCATCAAACTCCGCATTACAACATTTTGATAATACTTTGACTGTAGTTTCTCAAACGTCTTTCGACTCAGGCACACTTTTGACATTTGTGGATATAGCTAGGAGTCAAGATGTTAATTTTACAACTACTGGTTCAACTACCGCAGTAGGTTTTCCTAACGGTATATCGGGAACATCTTTGAATCCAGGAATTTCTCAATATTCAGTAGAATATGCCGTAAGTCAAACAACAAATTCTCAACCTGTGAATTATATTCTTAGCACAGGTTCAACTATAACAAATTATAAATTTCCTTCTGATATAGAATATTATCAAGTTGTAACTGCAATAACCATAAGTGATGCAATACAAATTTGGGGAAATAATACAACAAACGGATTATTACCTACTATATTCAGTTCTGATACTGACATATATTGGAACAGAAGAACGGGTGCTAGTTGGGGTTCAATTAGTGTAACAACATATCCCGTATCAGCAACTTTCGCAGATTTCAATTCTCAGTATATTCTTATTCTTCAAAGAGGGGTTGACCCGTATTCACCAAATTACGTCAACAGATACGGAATAGGTAAATTATTCGGATATCCCAATGAAAATGATTTGATTATTACTGCTTCGACAAGATTGAATGTTCCAATTCAAAAAAACACAGACACAACAACATCTGTACAAAAATTTAATAACCAAACTAACATATTTTATCAATCTCATTTTTTCAAACCTGGTAATGATTACTCTGCATTTACAACTTCTCAAGTCGGATATTATAGTTCTTTGGATGCTCAAAATCCAGGGCCAAGTATGTTCAATTCCACAATAAATAACCAATATGAAGGTATTGTTTCGTCAATATGGAATGACTTTTTTACAACGGCAACTTCGGGGCTTATCAGAGTCAAAAAGTATGAGCAGTATGAAGATTTGTCAGGTGCTGCGTATTATTATTTGCAAGGGGGAAGAAGACCTAATGATGTTAGCACATTTTATTATACAAAAGTATTGTTACCAAGTTTAATTTCAAATCCTTTGAATTTGAGTAATCCAAATCTCAATGTTTTCAGAAATGATAGGTTACCATCGTCAGATGCTTTAGATGGTTCTGATTGGACCAATAATCCTGCCCTATTACAACAGAATTTAAACTTTGCAATGTATATAATAAATTCAACAGACCAAGGAATTTCTACAGTGAGTTTTGGAGAGGGTGCAGACATAGTTCCACCGGACATCGAGGGGCAAGTTGCTTGGACAAACGTACTAGATTCTTTCAATTGTGAGAATGCGGTTTCTTTGAGATGTTATGAAAGATATTATACTAGTTTTGGTGTAAATAGAAATTGTGCCACTAAAGATGATGTTGAAAATGGTTGTTATGTTTTTATGAGAAGACCACTTACGGATTTAGGAAGGGACATCAGAAATTTCAACGAGTGGGGTTTTAGATATAGATTTTTCTTTGGATTATGTAGAGGTGTATTAGCACAATCATTTACAAATAACTGGATGAATGGAACTCTCTTCACATTCCCGATACAAATCACAAAAAGATGGGGAAGGGATAATAAGGTTAAAGAACTAAGATATCCGAGAAACCTAATATATTTTGATGAGTCTACAAATAATTTTTATTACAGAAGTAGTCCATGGTTAGGTTCGCCAACCAATGGAAATTTTATAGGAAAACCTACCTTAGGTCAGAGTTTTCCCATGAATACAAGAAATTTATTATTTCCGACCACAATAATAAATTTAGGTATGAAAGATTCTTTCTACGACGAGATTACATTTACGCCCTCTACCGCAGCTTATATCATGAGTAATTTGAATCCAACAAGTTATCAAGATACATCTAACATTGTGAATTTATTTGTAATATCAAGAATTGCAAACTCTACTTTCCTTACAAGAATTACAAATAACGATTCGTTAAATGTTTTGTTCAGTAGAAACTCAGGGATACCACAAAAAAATAGAATTGATGCTGACTTGGCACAAATGATGTCAATCAATTGTGAGATAGGAGTTGTACCTTTTACACCTGAGTTTTATGATAGTACTGGACCAATAAACACAAACCCTGTAGTTGTTTATGGTACCACTGCAGATAACGCATTGATGGGAATATTTTTCTCATCTACAACTTTTGATTTACAAACCAAAGATTTTATTTCACCAGGAATAATAAATTTTAGGCCAAATCCTTTTGTTCCCGCTATCACATATCCATATGGAATTAAATCTCAAAAAGTTCCGTTTTATCAATGGCAGTTGAATCAACCACAAAGTATATTTACAATATTTGGTAGTGAAAGGAATAATTGGGCAACGGACATTCCCGACATTGTTACATCGGAGTATCAAAATTTAAATAGAAGAAATGTTACAACACCAAATTATTTTGTACCATCAAATACTTCTTTTGACATTTATCAAAGGGGGTATATTTTCAACGTTGATTCGGTTGGAAATTATGACCCCAATGTTTGGAACTCGATGAAAAGTAAATTTATGATTGGTGCTCCTAATCATTTTTATTTTGGATTATTGAAAGGAAAGAGTGCTATGGATTTATTTAAAACAAAATATCTTCCTAATGAATAAATTCACTATTATACCTGCTAGTTTGTCTTACCAATCTGCGCCCAAAGTAGACCAAAAGGTGACAGTAACTTTGGAGGAAAAACAACAACAAATAACAGAATATGATAGGAATGCGACAATATCTTTAGAAAATGTATTTGAATCCGAAAGACAAGCTTCGAGAATTTATAGACCCACTTTTAAAATAAATTATCTGTATTCTAATACTTTAACGGGAACAACAAACTACACCCCATTTAGAAATAATTTATTCTATGTGAATTCGCTCGAGTCAACTCAAACAAACATTTGGAAAGGATTTCCACAATACTACGAATTCGATTTTTATAGACCTGATATAAATGACCAACATTTGGATTATTACGCAAAAAGTGCCTATACCTACAATTGGAGTTATTATTTTTCATATCCTTTTCAAAATAATCCTAATCAAGTTTTGTATACTAATTTGGTTTCAATCAATAGTTGGATTGCTAAAGATGGAATTCCATTTAGTATTCAAAATACTACTTTTAATGGAAGTAATGTTATTGCATTTCAGTGTGTTGCTCCACATGGATTGAGTGTAGGGGAATATGTAAGATTGTCTTTTAAATATGGGATAGTTGATTTGTTCGAGGTATATTCTTTAGGTAACGGCCAGACAGATTCTGATGAATACATTTTTAATATATTTAATTACGGATACACAGGGACAACATTTAATAATGGTAAAGTTGGTACTTTTAAAAGAGTGGTGAATCCGAACAACGTTTTTGAAACGACCTCAGATTACTATGTCAGACAGAATAAAATATTGACGGGTGTTGATGATGCTCTGATGACTAAATCGGGTTTTGAAAAAAATATTTTCTCAGAAGAAAAACAATTACAACTAAGTTCTTTGACACCGAACTTCATAACCACTATTGCTCAAAAAACTAGTAGTAATGCTTACAATGTTACATCTTCTTATGATTTAGATATTACAACTTTGATAGATAACCAAAAAAGACCTTTGAGTGAATTATTTCTAACAATAATTCATAAAGGTTATACAGGATATTTCTATGACCCTTCAAACCCTATAGGAATAAAACGAGGTTGGGAGTTTAATTTATCATCACCAACAAATCCATATTGGGATAGAAATAATACAAACTCAAATTCCAATCTACAAATTTCAACATACACTAAACAAAACTACACTTTTGCGTTTACAAAAAATTTGAATGTGGGAGATATTATCGATGGGGATTTTTGTGAGTGGAATAACTATGAACAGATTGAAAGGGTAGTTTCCCCACTTTACCATAAGATAAATTTCAATCCAAATGTATTCACGCATTTACCTATAAGAGAGGGTTATTACTATAAACCACATCATTCTATGACCTTGAGGGTTTTTTCAGATTATGTAGAAACTGCTAATGTTGGGTCAGTTGATAACGTTCCAAGTTATTCATATTACTCGAGTGCTGACCGACAATTCAGATGGAGAGATTTATATGACTATGGATTTTTCGATAATATAGGAAGGGGTGTTGATTACCCATTTTTGAACAGTGCCCACTATCCATTTACATCAATAGTTTTTAGATTGATTCCTGAGGGCGTGAATTTCAACGATAATCTATTTGGTATAAACTTCCCAATCAAACCATTATTCGATGAGTGTGCATAATTACAAAATTCCGAACACATCTTTAACAAGTGAATCTTTAACAATTCCGATTGAAATGTCTTGGGATTATTTAGGTATTGACCAAAGTATAGATTTATATGAAGAAGAAATTATAACTGAGGTTATAGGTGTCGGAAGAGATTTTGAGTTATCAAGATTTGCTCATGCGCCTTTTACAGGACAACCATATAATCTGAAAACTGAAATAAATTATGAGTTCAATTTTCATTCAGGAACCTCATTAAATAATGTAACCAATTGGGTCAACACTTATTTGGCAGCCGGATTCAGTGTGCCTGATGTCTATTATTATAGAAATGCTTTTTCAAACTCGTTTTTCAAATTGGATTTTTACGACACTCCAGACGAAAAAAAACAAATAAATTATCTTACTGCAATAATTCCTACTCAACAGGGTGAAAAACAACCAGCAATCTTACCGAGAGCTTTGGTTGATATAAAAAAACCTAAGTTCAAACTCGATTACGTAGGGGACAAAGAAGGTTTTTTTATTTATTGGTTGAAAAAGAGAAACTTTTTGGATATCAGTACTTTTTATATGTCGGCAAAATTTTATGATGCTAGAACTGGTTTCTTTTTAAGGATGATGAATAAACCACAAAGTTTTTTTCCAAACTCCCAATACACCTTCGATACAACAAGATATTTTTATTATATAATGAAAATTGATTATCCGACTCAAACTTATAGAATTTTTGATTCTAATAACGTCAGATTCGGTCAACCAAATAATCCCGTCGTTTGGTATGAATTTATAAACCCATAGTGATGTCTGACGTATATAACATAATCATATCACCCGAAAATATTCAAGGAGATTTATTCAAAGTAAATTACCGAGGTATTGAAGTTGGTGTATACTCAGGAATGAGTCAGGTTTTGAGTGCCGGTCCAAATGGTAGTTCATTACTCACTGGTTTGACAATACCAATTCTCATAACTCAAACTGCGGTTGATGTTGGATATTATAGTCCATTTGATGGTGCTGTATTACAAAAAGACGTTGTCGCTAATTTTATATTTTCGTCAACGACAACCTCACCTTATGTTTATTATGTTTATAACACCTCCAACCAATTTCAGAAGTTTTTGGAACTTTCAGTTTATACTGTCGATTGGGGAGATGGTAGTCCTCCTCAGGTTATCAGTAATTTTACACCTAATTATTTGTCCCACACGTACCCAACAGCTTCCGCAGATTATACCATAACTTTAAAACAAACTAATCCGTGGGGACAAACAATGGTAAAAAAAGAAATAACAACCCCTTTTACAAACGTAATTGCACCAAACCCTAACGGAACTGCGTTCTTTATACCCCAAGGAGGTAGTTGGGCAAACACACCAATAAGTTATGATTACATTTTTACTGGTGACGCTGTAAATACAGTTGCTGCTCAGACATCTAACAATTATTTGACGGTACCCTTCCAAATTTCCGGTGTATCCAAATCAAGGCTCACTGAATTACAACTATATGGTCCTAATCTATATGAGTTATACACACCTGTGATTGCTAACGGTCAAATTTGGGGGAATATTTTTGTTACGGCTTCCACATATACAGGGTATACAATTCAAGGGATAAATTACTATGATTATATAGACGGCACTACAAACTATTTCCAAGATTCATCGGGATTCACAAATCAGAATTTGACTGCGGAACCTATTACAAAAAATGAAACTTTGATAAAGGCTGTTGACCAACCTCAAATCCAAACAGACGTTTTTGTAGAGAGGGGTAAGAACAGTGCATATGAGAGGGTTCAGAGACTTGGTGAGGTAGATAATATAGGGGACATGATAAACTACGGATACGGATTTTTCAACGTAGAGGAAAAGGCAAGTGCCATCTAAAAATTAAAAATAACTATTTATAAAAAAACTAAATTATGGCAATAGGTTCATATGGTACAATAAGACCCAGTGATGTTTCTCCTGAAGATGTGGAAATATTGATGGTGTATACGCCATCAAGAGATGTTACAGATGATTTCACTCTTACAAGATTAAATGCACTCACAATATTGAGACCTTATTTCAACAACACTCAAACAGGTGGAAATGCGGGTGTTGAGGTATTAGGTGGTTTATATAATTTGAGTTTACCTGCTCAACAATTCAACGCTTTGGGAATTTATACTCTTTATTTGAGACCAGCTCAAATTAGAACTATTATAACAGATTGCGGAGTTTTGAGTGCCTTACCTACAGTAAAAGGAATAGTTGTTGATTTGAATAACGTACCATCGGAGTATCAAAATAAATTTGTACCCCAAGGATTGGTTGGATTTAGAATTGAATATCTGAATCCAGATGGTTCCAAAATACCTAACTTTTTCAGAGTGGTTACCTCTTGCTTTTTCTGCGAGCCCGTTGTAACCAACGAAACAAACTCGAATCAAAAAGCAATAAGATATAGATATGTGGACGGAACATCAAATCTTTTGTTTTTAACACTATCACCTTCATCCTCACCAACTAACAATCCAAATGCCACACCATATATAGGCCAACCAACTCAAGGAATTATTGTTTCTAACACATATTTTAACCCTGTCACAATCGAAATAGAAATGGTTGAGTATGATATTTCAAGTCTTGGTATTGCTTTATACGGTAATCAAACTAAGTCAATTGACGATGGTATCTATACTATCTATGATTCACAAAATAATATCTACAGACAATACAATCTGTATGAAATTAGAAATGAATTCAATGCTTTATTGTATGAGGTTAAACAAAGTAGAGGTACTAACATTGATTTTAGTAAAAACTTCACCACGATAACAACATAATGGCACAAGAAAAAAAATATTTTTATCCTCCTGTGCCAGGAAGTGGCTCAGGAACCTTCGCTGACAACATTGTTGGTTTACAAACTGTCAACGGAGGGGGTTTGACTTTGGGGAATTTTGATTTCACTGCGGGAGTCACAGAGAAAGTAAACAGAAAGTTCAACGTCGGAGCTTTTTCTGAACCTATGACTCTCGACAGCATGAACATCGAAGATGTTTTTGAATCGAGAAGAATCTTAGCATCACAATTCAGAGTTTACCCGAATTACGATGTATCGCAGGTTTTGAATTTTTCTTTGTATGGTTCTCTGTCGAAAAGGTTCGAGGTTTCAGTAACACATATAATAAATTATTTTCCAGCGGCTTTAGAAGTAGTTTTTACTAATTTGAGTTTCACTACGGGAGCCACAGCAATAAACGTTGTTTATGACCCTGTAGCAGATGAAACCTCATTCGATGTCACGTTAGATAGAATAATCAACCCATTCGATATTGATTATAGTTTTAGTGCGGACACCAATATTGCAGCTAAGGAGATTACAACATCTTATTTAAGAAATTTAACGAGGACTTATTTAGATTATTGTATAAACATAAATGACGACATTTTCAAAGTTGTATCTTTTACACCATCAACATCGCTTACAACAGGGACTTTATCTTTCTTTGTTTCTGGTGCACCTTTCGGTACAACCGCAACCACTGTTTATGATAACTTTTTAATAAGACCAAACGATTTTATAGTAGACAAAGTTTTTGCTGAGAATTTTGATACGGTAGAACAATTCTTGATGAATCGTTTTACACAACCAGAGTACACAGCATTCTTCCAATTACCACAACAAAATAGTACAGGTCAATTCTTCACACAATATACTCAAGTAACATTCCCTAAGAACGGAAATTGGAACTTAGATATTGCGGGGGTGAATTTCGATAATTACCTAACTCAATTACAAGATATTGCGGTAGAATTAGATTCATATAAAACTAATTTGATATCAAGATTTTTGGTTACAGATGCATTCAAAGAATTCGATACTCTTGGTCAAAAGGTTGAAAAAATATTACAGATTTATGGTAGGAGTTTTGACCAAATAAAACAATTCATTGATGGATTAGCGTTTATGAATTCGGTAAATTACAATCCGAGTAATGATATACCATCACAACTATTGGTAAACTTAGCACAAACTTTAGGTTGGTCTTCAAATTTTTCACCTATTACTGATGAGGATTTCCTTCAATCCATTTTTGGAAATACCAACGAGCCCAATTATCCTGGATACGCTAAAGCACTCACACCAACAGAATTGAATTATGCTTTTTATAGGAATTTAATTCTGAATGCTTCTTATCTTTTCAAATCTAAAGGTACAAGAAAATCTATAGAATTTTTACTCAGACTCATCGGTGCGCCCGATTCACTTATAGAATATAATGAACACATCTACCTTGCAGACCAAAGAATCAATATGGAGAATTTTGAGTCTCAATTTGCATCGATATCAGGAGGTACCTATACAAATCAATTACCAACACTATCTAATGTAACTTATAGATTTCAAGGACAAGTTTTTAGCGCCTTTACTGCAACATCAACCTATGAGAATGTAAATGTTTTTAGAGGGGAATATCCTGTCGACGACGAGGGTTATCCAAAGGCACCTGTAAACACTGAAACGTACTTCTTCCAATTAGGCGCTGGGTGGTATGAAACAACACCTGACCATAGAAGTCCTGATGAGGTTGTAAATACAGGACAAATATTCACAGGTCAAAATTTTGATATACAAACTCAACTTGTTCCATTTACATATGGCCAACAGTATTTGGATAGATTCAGAGATTTCCCATATATGACCTTGGGATATTCTTTGGAGAGGGTGGTTGATAATAAAAAGTCTTGGTTAGCGGATGATGACCTATTCAGAATTTCGAGAGATGCCAATTTCAATTCGTATTATTTTGTAGGTAATGAAAAGTTAGTATTGAATGTTAAAAATGTAGATATATTTCTGAATCCTGCGCAAGGATTACTTTTTGATGTTTGGAGAGAATCTGTACAATACGATTATCCAATACCTGAATCAGGTTTGACAGTAGGATATCCAAGCCCTGGGGGATTAGATTGGACTTTTGTCAATCCAGAACCCAAAAAGAAAACCTTTTTCGAATTTGCTCAAACCTTTTGGCAAAATATGATAAACACGAGGAATAGACAATTTATAACTGATGGTAAAACTGGTGGTTATCCTAATTTACAATCCTTGTGGTGGAAATATGTTCTTTCAGAGCAACAGACTGGATTTCCAAACTACGATTACACATATCAAAAACTAATTGATTACGTCGATGGACTCGGTCCGTTTTGGATGAAGTTAGTTGAACAGATGGTACCTGCGACAACGATTTGGAATGGTGGAATAAAATTAGAAAATTCAATACTCCATAGACAGAAGTTGGTTTATAGAAGACAGAGAGGTTGTTTGGTTCTTCCAAAAGTTAAAGACCCATGTAGAATTACCTCAGGAATTTTTAATGGTACTGTTTCCCAACAATACGTCAGTATTTTCATATACCCATGGTTAAATGGTAACCCAACCGTATCTAATTTCAGTAGTATACTATTATCATCGTTAAATTCGGTTTTGGCTGAACAAGGAATTTCCTTGAATGAATGTGTGCTTGATACTTTAGTTTCAGAGTGGTATGTGGATTTGAAAATCGGAAACCAAACAATAGTGAATGAAATGTTCTATACTGGTTATGGTTCTAATGGTTACCCATCTAATTTGGAATGGAGACAAGCCCTTGTTTTGTATTTACCAGAAATGAATAGTTTCGGGTATAACTTTACTTTGAATGGTAATACCCTAACAGTATTTAATACAACATCAAACCCAGCATTTGTGAATCAAACTCTTTATCTGAACGTAGGAATAAACCTAACAATAAATTGTAGTTAGTGGCTCAATTCAATTATATATTGGCGGTTACAGGTGATTGTTCCCACACATCCTCGGGGGCAATAAGTATAACTCCATCGGGTGGAACACCTCCTTACAGTGTAGAGTGGGTTGACCCACTATTACCTTCTGAAGAATATTTGATTACTGGTGCATTTGTCAGAACGAATTTGGGTTATGGAACATATGCTATAAGATTGAACGATAGTAGTTTACCTGTAAATGATTCATTCACCGTAAATATACCTGTGTCAAGTGGTGTTACGGCTTCAATAGTTTCAATTTTTCCAACTACGTGTAATACAAATAATGGCTCCGTATCTGCAACATCTACCTCAGATTATTCGTCCACAATTTATAATTTGCTTGATGAATCATCTAATGTTTTACAAACAGTAACCACTGATGAGAACCTCGCGGTTTTCGAGGGATTATCATCGTCAACATATAGTATCGAAGTTATAGATTTCGGGGGTTGTACAGGAAGAACTTCTGATTTTATAATTGAGAAGTCCAATTCTGTTGATTTCGGTTTTTATGTTGTTCCTAATTCATATTGTTCAAGCACATCGAATCCTTTGGGTAAATTATATGTGACAGGTGTAACAGGTACAGCACCATTCGAATATGTTTGGAGTAATGGTGGTACAGGAACAACAATAACAGGACTAACTACAGGAGTTTATTCTTTAGAGGTAACAGATGCAAACAATTGTAAAAAATCGGAGAGTGTCTATGTCGGTGAGGTTGAGCCTTTGGGTTTCGGAAACTTTAGTGCAACTACCCCAACTTGTTTCAGTTCTGATGGTTCTTTGACTATTTATGTTACGGGAGGAACAGCTCCCTATTATTATTCTGCTTCAACCGGGGATGTTGGAATTTCATATCAACAAAATTTCACAATTTCCAATATTCCATCAGGCTCATATCAATTTCAAGTTACAGATGCGGGATTATGTACAATATCCGAAGGAACCTCAATTAGTTCACCACAATCTATAGGTTCTGTTAGTATTACAACAACAAACTCAAATTGTTCAAGTTCAGATGGTAGCATACAAATATCTTTGTTACAAGGAGTACCCCCCTTCACCTATACTTTGATAAAACCTGATAGTAGTTCAGAGACGGTGACTCTGTATTCTCCAATTTATACATTTTATAGTCTCGTTACGGGAAATTATACAGCGGTTGTGAGTGATGATAGTAGTTGTGTTTATTCCCAAGATGTTTACATAATAGCCAACGATTTGTTTGATGTTTATATTGCTTCAACAGGTACAACCTGTGGTCAAAATAATGGTGCGATTGAAATATTCAAAACCTCTGGGGGAACTGAACCTTTCAATTATTTTGTTGATGGTTTAAGTGTTGATTTGGATACTTCACAATCCGCAGTAACAGTGACAAATCTCTCCTCAGGTAATCACTTTATTTCCGTTGTTGATTCAAGTGGATGTACTAAAGGTACAACAGTTTTTATTTCACAATCATCACAACTTCAGTTCAGTCTTTACAATGAAAGTTGTGGAAATGGCTCAGATGGTTCCATAACCGCATTTATATCTTCAGGTACTCCGCCATTTACCTTCGATTGGTCAGACAATGTACCAGGAAATCCTCAATCTATAACTGTGAGTGGTCTAACAGGTGGTACTTACAGTCTAACAGTAACTGACTCAGTTGGATGTTATTATTCACAATCCACAGAGATTTCGTGTTTGGGTCAAAAGAGTGGATATTATGAATTTTTGGTTGGTGACCAAGAGATGCCAATAACCACTGAAGTAAATTTGGGGTTATTGCAAATGTTGAATGATGGTTTCGTTGATTTAACTGATGGTGACCCGGGTTGTATTTTAAATTCTGCGGAATTTTTTGCAATTGTAAACGTTGAACCAGTAGGTCTTAGTGCGTCAACATCTTTTTATACATCTAAAACATTAGTTGATGTTCCTGCGGATAATGTTTGGATAAATTCAATAACTGCATTGTTACAATCTGTGCCGGGTGTATCAAATGTTATAGTTGATACAGTGAATAATCAAATTACTATTCAAAAAAATGCAGCAAATACATTTTTGGATAATCAAATAATAAACTTCGATATTGCAATCGAATACGATATAAGTTGTTGATATGGTACAAGTAAGAATTGATTCAATCACAGGTGCAACTTACCCCGTCAGTGTTTTTATTTCTGATGTTTATGGAAATTATAAAACATTGATAGGTACTATCAATTCCACCGTGCCACCAACTGTGGACTATAATTCCACAATACCATCTATTTTCCAAACAGCGCCACAAATTATGTTGACTTTAGTGGATTCGAGCGGTTGTTCCGTATTTAAAATATTAGATTGTATTTTTGGATGTGCATTCGAAATTACGGTTGATTTAGTAGATTGTATTGTAAATATTTCCATACAAGAAACATCTTGTGCCTTTGACATTTATTCAACAGAGTAAAACTGTGTGAGGGTGATGGGAATTTAATCTAAAATTTTTTCAGTTATTTTCATAAAAAGGATTCGGATTGGTATTTATTAGAAAAAATTAATGCCGCTTCAGTCCGTCATAGTAGTCAATACCGCGCCAGGTTGTGATAATTTAATAGAACAACAAATTTCGGCAGATACATGTAATAATTACATAGTCAGAATCACCCCGAATACAAATGCTTTAGGTCCATTTGATGTTTACGTAGATACAACGGGGTCAACTCCAGTATATTCTGCTCAAACGAGAACTCAAATGATAAATGGGGTTGTCGTACAATTGGGTCCATGTGTAACACCTACCCCAACTCCAACACCTAGTTTCACTCCAACTCCTAATGTAACCCCATCCCAAACTGCGACACCATCTGAAACACCTACAAACACTCCCACACCTTCAATTACGCCATCTGGTAGTGAAACGCCTACACCAACTCCAACACTCACAACTACTCCAACGAATACCCCAACATACACTCCATCTGAAACCCCTACAGAAACTCCTACAGGAACACCAACTGAAACTCCAACAACGACAGCCACGCAAACTCCAACACAAACTGAAACTCCAACACAAACCGCTACTCCAACAACAACCCCGACACCAACTCCAACAGAATCAGTATTTGAAATTTCAATAACTACCCAAGATGGATTTGAACTCATTGCTCAAGATGGCTCACCCATAATACTTCAACAAAATTATACAACTTATGTGATTTCTTCGGGTGATAGTTCATGCGTTTCAGGTTCATATACATTGACCATAACAGTTTACTCTTCTTCACCTGATTGGTCAACAGTTGTTTCATTGTATACTGATACTGCGCTTACAATTCCATTCAACGGAAATAATTTGTGGTATACAAATGATATCGGAGGCTGTGGAATGTGGCAAATAGGAACAGATGGATTTGTTATAGGAGGATTTTGTAATCCATGTTAAAAAATAAAAAAAACAATTAGAAAAAATAAAATATTTATAGGTTATGGCAACAACAAGAATAACGGACTTACCGATAGTATTATCAGCAGCCCCCGCTGATGTATTATATATAGTAACAGACTATACTGGGGGAACATCAGGGACCTCGGGGCAAATCGCGTTTTCTGCCTTGACCTCTAGCATCACAGGGGGGACTTCAGGAAGCTCAGGCACATCTGGTTCATCAGGTGTCGATGGTACTTCTGGCTCATCTGGTACCGACGGTACTTCTGGCTCATCTGGTACCGACGGTACTTCTGGGTCAAGTGGTACATCAGGAACAAGTGGTGTTGATGGTACAAGCGGTACTTCAGGTACATCTGGGTCATCAGGAGTTGACGGAACATCAGGCTCAAGTGGTATTGATGGAACCTCAGGTTCAAGTGGTACGTCTGGTTCATCAGGTGTTGATGGGACCTCAGGTTCAAGTGGTATTGATGGAACATCAGGCTCGAGTGGTACATCTGGCTCATCAGGTGCCGACGGAACTTCAGGCTCGAGTGGTACCTCTGGTTCAAGTGGTATCGATGGAACATCAGGCTCGAGTGGTACATCTGGCTCATCAGGTGCCGACGGAACTTCAGGCTCGAGTGGTACATCAGGAACAAGTGGTAGCTCAGGTTCGGACGGTACTTCAGGAACGAGTGGTAGCTCAGGTTCAGATGGCACATCAGGCTCTTCAGGTATAGATGGAACAAGTGGTAGCTCTGGTTCAGATGGTTCTTCAGGAACAAGTGGTAGCTCTGGTTCAGATGGTACATCTGGTTCTTCAGGTAGTGATGGTACATCAGGAACATCTGGCTCTTCAGGTAATGATGGTACATCAGGAACATCTGGCTCTTCAGGTAGTGATGGAACATCAGGAACATCTGGCTCTTCAGGTAGTGATGGAACAAGTGGAACTTCTGGTTCTTCAGGCAGTGATGGAACAAGTGGAACTTCTGGTTCTTCAGGTAGTGATGGAACTTCAGGAACATCTGGTTCCTCAGGTTCTGACGGAACATCTGGCTCTTCAGGTAGCGACGGAACAAGTGGAACATCTGGCTCTTCAGGTAGTGATGGAACTTCAGGAACATCTGGTTCATCAGGTAGCGACGGAACAAGTGGAACATCTGGTTCTTCAGGTAGTGATGGAACTTCAGGAACATCTGGTTCTTCGGGTAGTGATGGAACTTCAGGAACATCTGGTTCTTCGGGTAGTGATGGCACATCAGGAACGAGTGGTTCTTCAGGTTCAGACGGCACATCAGGAACAAGTGGTTCTTCAGGTAGTGATGGTACATCAGGAACAAGTGGTAGCTCAGGTTCTGACGGCACATCAGGAACATCTGGTTCATCAGGTAGCGACGGAACAAGAGGAACATC
>SXGQ01449273.1_pt1 | contig 96551 bp, 75 predicted proteins | sample 3178371 | NCBI WGS metagenome assembly SXGQ01 (sample SAMN11356859, study PRJNA531348) | freshwater metagenome | isolation source: freshwater sample F1-20 | place: China: Fuxian Lake, Yuxi | collected 2017-12-25 | reverse complement strand
TGTTATTACGAAAACAAAACAGCTAACGGCACAACTTATGGCAAATTATATAATTGGTATGCGGTAAACGACCCGCGGGGTTTGGCACCAAATGGCTGCCACATTCCCACAGATGCAGAATGGACAACACTAACCAATTATTTAGGCGGAGAAGATGAAGCCGGCACAAAAATGAAAAGCAACACTGGTTGGCAAGATAATGGGAACGGCACCAACACCTCAGGCTTTGCAGGGCTTCCGGGCGGTTGTCGTGACTACTATGGAAATTTCAACGACGTTGGCGCTTACGGTCTCTGGTGGAGTTCGTCAGAGAGCAATACCTTTGACGCCTGGTTCCGCGACTTGTTCAACAATGATGGCAATGTCTTCAGGGCCAGCGGCGATAAGCAAAATGGGTTTTCTGTGCGTTGTCTGAGGGATTGACTATTTGACTCTTTGACTATTTTTTTTCGCGGGTATTTTTTCGATTTTTTTTTGGGATAAAACACCCAATAAATGTTGGCGCACATTATTACAATATTATGCTTAATTGAAGTAATTGAAAAAATTTGTTTTAAATTAATTATTAAAAAAGAGCCAGCTATTTTACGTCTATTAAGTCAATATCAAAAATTAAAACCGAGTTTTCGGGTATATTGCCTTGAGAAATGTTGCCATAGCCTAATTCAGAGGGGATCAATAAAATGCCTTTTCCGCCTTTTTTAAAAAGAGGAATGCCTTCTTGCCAACCCTTAATTACAGAAGCTAAACTAAAACTAATTCCATTATTAGTTGATTGATCAAACACCGAGCCGTTAGTTAAGTATCCTTTGTATTTAACGGTTACATTTGAATTTATGTTTGGGTGAGAGCCAATGCCTGCATTAGTTATCACATAATATAAGCCTGTACCCGTTGCTTTTGCATCTAATTTATTATCTGCAATATATTGAGTAATAATTTGTTCATCTATAGCGGGTTGATTTACTGAATCTTTCTGTTTACAGCTTAATAAAATAAAAAAAGTTAAACAAAATACAATATTTTTCATGGTTTAATAGTGTTGAATTAAAGTAAAAGTAACCAAAGTAAAAAAAATTAAAAAACCCCGAAACTTTCGGGGCTTATAAAATTAATTTATTTATTGATGAGCAATTTAAACCCCTTGCCATGAATATTAATTATTTCAACTTTGGCATCATTTTTTAAGTATTTTCTTAATTTAGCAATATAAACATCCATGCTTCTGCCATTAAAATAATTGTCGTCGTGCCAAATAGATTTTAAAGCAAAAGTTCGATCAAGAACGTCGTTTAAATGAATACACAAAAGTTTAAGCAACTGGCTTTCTTTAGTTGTAAGTTTTTGTTCGCCGGCATTATGTTGTAAAATTTGTTTTTCAGAATTAAATTGGTATTTACCAATAAAGAAATTAACATCATTACTTTCTGAGGATCTAACTTTATTTGTACGGCGCAATACAGCATTTACTCTGGCCATAAGTTCTTCCATGCTGAATGGCTTTGTGATATAGTCGTCGGCACCAGCAGCAAATCCATCAATAGTATCTTCTTTCATGCTTTTTGCAGTAAGAAAAATAATAGGCACATTTTTATCAACCAGCCGAATTTCTTTTGCCAATGTTAGTCCATCTTTTACGGGCATCATAACATCAATTAATAATAAATCAAACGAACCTTTAAAAAAAATGTCGCTGCCTTTTTTCCCATCTTCGGCTAATTTTGTTTCAAATCCTTTTGCTTCTAAATATTCTTGTAAAAGAGGCCCTAAACTAGGATCATCTTCAACTAATAAAATTTTGGTTTTAACGGTTTCCATAATAATTGGAGTATTAATTGTTAAATTAAAGGTACTTACTAAAGTTCTTAATTAGAATCAATTAACATTTATTATCAATTTGGTAAATGCACATTAAAACTACTACCTTTTTCAATTTCACTGTTAACAGAAATGGTTCCGCGATGTTTTACTACTACCGCTAAAACATAAGATAACCCCAATCCAAATCCTTTTACATTGTGAACATTTCCTTTTGGTACGCGATAAAATTTATCAAAAATTTTTCTTTGATTTTCTTTAGAAATGCCTATGCCCTTATCTTTTACCTGAATCATAATACCTTCGGCGGTATTAGTTGTAGAAATTGTGATTTCAGGAATTTCTTTTGAATATTTAATGGCATTATCAATTAAATTAAAAATAATATTTGTTAGATGAACAGGATCGGCTTGTAATTTATATTTTTGAGCATTTAAAAATGTTTTAATAATTCCATTACCAATTAAAAGTTGAGTATTATTAATCGCTTTATTAATAATTTCATGAACATCTACTTCACTTAATTTTAATTTAAACTCTCCTTTATCTAAAATAGATGTTTGTAAAATACTTTCTACTAATACGCTTAATCTTGTATTTTCTTCCCTAATCATTGTGATGTAACGCTCTTTTTTTTCGGGACTTTGAATAATACTTTTATCAGCTAACATTTCGCTAGCAAGAGAAATAGTGCTTATGGGGGTTTTAAACTCATGAGTCATATTGCTAATAAAATCATTTTTAATTATTGATAATTTTTTTTGTTTTAAATTATTTGACATGATATAATAAAAAGAAAAAATAAGAATAATAATTACAATTATGGATGTAATCAAAAAAGGCCACATTTCTTTTAAAACGGCCCTAGATTGATTTTTAAAAATAACAATTAAATATTCAGGCGAAACAAACTGATTTTTTGGAGACAAGTTTATTTTATAATTAATTACCCCGAGCGAGTCTCCAATTTTATCAACGTCTTTTAAGCCTATATAATGATTGATGCCAGAATTTAATGAGGTGATATAATAATTATATTTGGCTGTGATTTTTTGTTTAACTAATTCGGCATAAAGAATAGAATCAAGTAAAATAGTATCTAAGTTACGTTTATTGTTGTAATAATTTTTTACCGATGTTTCATCGAAGAAGCTATATCCATTTGGAGTTTGATTAAAGAAGTCGGCATTATTATTTTGCATTTTATTATAATTAGCTCTAATTTTCGCCATAAAATTAGGAGCCCTTTGATCAAAATTAATAGAGTCGCTATTTACAAATTTGTTGGTAAACTTAGTGCTTTGATAGCCATTGCTATCAATACTAAGTTCGGTACTTAGTTTAAATCCGCCCGAATTATTTTCGCCACCGTTTAATTTATTTGAATTGAGGGCGATGCCCTGAGTGCGCTCTGTAATTTTTAAATAACTATTTCGGTCATCGAGCCGCTCTAAATTTTTGGCAGTATTAATTAGCGCTTCATCTACTTTATTTTTAAACAACTCTTCTCTTACTTTAAAGTCATTTATTATCCAGTAAGCCTGAAACCAGATTAGAATAAAAAGAGCAAATGAAAACGAAATAGAAATTAAGATTAATACTTTTTTGTTCATTTTGGTATATAAAATTTAACTCTAAAGTTTATTATAAATTAAAACGATTAAACTAAACTTTGAATATTAGTTATGGTGCCATTTTAAAAAACATAATATTTTAATCTGCCGTTTAAAACAAAAGGCGCCTAAAATAATAATTGTATGTGGGTTTGTCATATTGGTCAACTCTCTTTTTCCTCGCTTTCCACCTCAGCAGCCACTGGGTTAGACCCAAACACAATTAAATAAAAATTATCTATTATAAATACAACTACAAATTTATTATTTCTTAGCGTATCAGCAATTATTAAACCTAATCTATTATTATTTAAGGCCCTGTATAATTTTTATTTTACATATAATTTCTTATTTTTGCATCCCAATAAATTAAAAGTTATGAACGAAGGTATAATTTATATAGTCCCTGTTTTAGGTATAGTTGGATTAATAGTAATGGCGATAAAATCTGCATGGGTTAGTAAACAAGAGGCTGGGGATAAAAATATGCAAGAATTGGCTGGATATATAGCTGATGGCGCCATGGCATTTTTAAAAGCAGAGTGGAGGGTATTAAGCATTTTTGTAGTATTTGCTGCGGCCTTATTAGCGTATTCTGGCACTGTTCACGAAGTTAATGGCAAAGAAGTTCATGGTAGTTGGATTATTTCAATTGCCTTTATTATTGGAGCGGTATTTTCTGCAACTGCAGGATACATTGGAATGAAAGTAGCTACGAAAGCAAATGTTCGTACAACTCAAGCTGCAAAAACAAGCTTAAAACAAGCGCTAAAAGTTTCATTTACAGGCGGAACTGTTATGGGTTTGGGTGTTGCGGGATTGGCGGTTTTAGGATTAGGCGGATTATTTATCGTTTTTTTAAAAATATTTAATGTTGCTGAAGTTGATAGTAGCGAAATGAAAACCGCAATAGAAGTGCTAACCGGTTTTTCATTAGGGGCAGAATCTATTGCATTATTTGCTCGTGTTGGTGGGGGTATTTACACCAAGGCTGCAGATGTTGGCGCTGATTTAGTTGGTAAAGTAGAAGCTGGAATTCCTGAAGATGATGTGCGCAACCCAGCAACAATTGCTGATAATGTAGGAGATAATGTAGGCGACGTTGCTGGTATGGGAGCCGACTTATTTGGTTCTTATGTTGCTACAATTTTAGCGACGATGGTATTAGGCCAAGAAGTTATTGTAAAAGATGCTTTTGGCGGAATGTCTCCAATTTTATTACCAATGGTAATTTGTGGCTTGGGCATTCTTTTCTCAATTGTTGGAACATGGTTTGTAAAGATTAAAGATGAAAAATCAAATGTGCAAACGGCTTTAAATATTGGCAACTGGTCATCTATGCTTTTTACAGTAATAGCCTCTTACTTTGTGGTAATGTATATGTTGCCTGACGGCCCAATTACTTTACGCGGCATAGAATTTACAAAAATAGGTGTATTTGGCGCCATTTTAGTTGGTACTGTGGTTGGAGCCGTTATGAGTATCGTGACTGAGTATTACACGGCAATGGGCAAAAAACCGGTTCTTTCTATTATACAACAATCTTCTACAGGTCACGCTACTAATATTATTGGCGGTTTATCTGTTGGCATGAAATCAACCGTTATTCCAATTTTAACATTAGCCGCTGGTATTATGGGCTCTTATTATTGTGCAGGTTTATATGGTGTTGCTATTGCAGCGGCAGGAATGATGGCAACAACAGCGATGCAATTAGCTATTGATGCTTTTGGCCCTATTGCCGATAACGCTGGTGGCATTGCAGAAATGAGTCAGTTGCCACCAGAAGTTCGTGAGCGGACAGATAACTTAGATGCAGTAGGGAATACTACAGCAGCTACGGGTAAAGGGTTCGCTATTGCTTCTGCCGCATTAACTTCATTAGCTTTATTTGCTGCATTCGTTGGCATTGCGGGGATTGATGCAATTGATATTTATAAAGCTAATGTATTAGCGGGATTATTTGTTGGGGCTATGATTCCATTCATTTTCTCAGCATTATGTATTCAAGCGGTTGGAAAAGCGGCAATGGATATGGTTCAAGAAGTTAGACGACAGTTTCGCGAAATTCCTGGCATCATGGAGTATAAAGCAAAGCCGGAATATGAAAAATGTGTAGCAATATCAACCAAGGCTTCTATTCGCGAAATGATGTTACCTGGTGCAATTGCTTTGATTACGCCAGTCGTTGTTGGTTTTGTTTTTGGACCAGAAGTTTTAGGAGGCTTACTAGCAGGCGTTACTGTATCTGGTGTATTAATGGGAATTTTTCAATCTAATGCAGGAGGCGCTTGGGATAATGCAAAAAAATCTTTTGAAAAAGGAGTAATGATTAATGGCGAAATGTTTTTTAAAAAATCTGAACCACACAAGGCATCAGTAACGGGAGATACTGTTGGCGATCCGTTTAAAGACACTTCAGGCCCATCTATGAACATATTAATTAAATTAATGTCGATTGTTTCACTAGTAATTGCACCATATATTGCTGGAGTCGGCTCCAATCTTAATTCTTCTGATTTGAAAATGATGCATGAACAATTTATGATGAACGACTCCTTGTCTTTCAATTATTTTCATGGGGGGGCAAGCGACTATTGCGATATGAGCAAATGTGAATCTATGACTAAAGAGGAGTGCGCAAAAATGTGTGAAGAAAACGGTTGCGATGAAGCCCAAAAGAAATATTGTATGAGTTTATATGATTCCAATGGGAAATTTGTTGGGGCAAAATGCGATATGAGCAAATGTATTAAAATGACCAAAGAGGAATGCGCGAAGTATTGCGATTCTCTTAAATGTACCCCAGAAGAAAAAGCTTTATGCATAAAGCATGCTTCGGGAAAAGAAATTTAAATTTTATAATCAATTAAATTAAATATGAAAAAAACAATTTTATTATTATCCGGCTTAGTTTTTTTTTCGTGCACTAGCGAAGTAAAAGAAATAGCATCGTCTGACAAAAAATTATCACAAGGGAGTTATTCTTTAGATGTAAAAAATAGTAAAGTTTTGTGGGTTGGAAAAAAACCTACAGGAGAGCACAGGGGCGAAATTTTATTTTCAAAAGGGGAATTCGAAATTTTAGACAACAAAATTAAAAAAGGGGAATTTGAATTAAATATGAACTCAATTTCTTGTACTGATTTACAAGGAGAAGATTCTCTCGATTTAGTAGGACATTTAAAGGGGGGTGATTTTTTTAATGTGGACACTTTTAAAATTGCAACTATTGAAATTATATCATCTGAGCTAGACTCTGTTAATTTTAAAATAAAAGCAAATCTTAAAATAAAAGGCATTTCAAATCCAATTGAATTTATTTCAGGAATAAAATTTTTGAATGATTCTATTGTTGCTATAGCAGACTTTGAAATAGATAGGACTAGATGGGGAATAAAATATAAGTCAAAAAAAATCTATCAATTAGCCGATAAATTTATTAATGATGATGTTTCAATTCAATTGAGGATAAAAGCTAAGAGGAAAGAATAGCGCTAAATAGCTATAATTTTTTATTATTTAAATTTAAATTATTTCGATTATTTTATAACTCCTAATTAAATTAATATTCTTTAAATTAATTATATTTTTGATTAATATATTAAATTAACAGAATGAAAATTATCACTTACAATTTAAATGGCATAAGAGCTGCGATTAGCAAGGGTTTTATAGATTGGATTATCCAAGCAAGCCCCGAAGTTATTTGTGTTCAAGAAATTAAAGCAACTCCAGACCAAGTACGCGTTTTTGAATTTGAAGAATTAGGATACCATCATTATTGGTATCCTGCTCAAAAAAAAGGATATAGTGGCGTAGCTATTTTCACAAAACAAAAGCCAAAACATATTGAATATGGATGTGGAATAAAAGCATACGATGATGAGGGAAGAATATTACGCATAGACTTTGAAGAATTTTCTGTAATGAGTGTTTATCATCCCAGCGGAAGCAGTGGCGATTTGAGGCAAGAGTTTAAGATGCAGTGGTTAGGGGATTTTTTTGATTATATAAACCAATTAAAGATTGCATATCCAAAATTAGTTATTTGTGGTGATTTTAATATTTGCCACAAAGCTATCGATATTCATAATCCAAACACAAACGCCAATACAAGTGGATTTTTACCTGAAGAAAGAGAATGGATGGAGCAATTTATTAATTCTGGCTTTATTGATACTTTTCGGTATTTTAATCAGGAGCCACATCAATATACCTGGTGGAGCTACAGAGCAGGATCAAGATCAAAAAATTTAGGATGGAGAATTGATTATAACTTTGTAACAGATAATTTAAAAAAAAGAATATCTCGTGCCGTTATTTTGCCAAGCGCTATACATAGCGACCATTGCCCCGTATTATTAGAAATTATTTAAATAATAGCCAAGAAGAAAAGCTTTTTCTTTTTTTAATTAATTTTTCTAATTACATTTATTAAGTGCAACAACAATATGTAATAATTTTAGCTGGCGGAACAGGAAGTCGAATGAAAAGCGATATCCCTAAACAATTTATCGAATTACAAGGACTTCCAATCATCATCCATTCACTTAAACGATTTTTAAACTATAATTTAAACATTCAAATAATAATTTGTGTACACAAAAATTACAAAAACCATTTAGAGAATCTTTTTCAAAAATTTAATCTTGAAACAAAAAATATTCAAATTATTTTTGGGGGCGACACGAGATTCCAGTCTGTAAAAAACGGGTTAAATTTAATACAAGACTTAGATGCAATTGTTGGGATACACGATTCAGCGCGACCCTTTGTTTCTTTAAAAACCATACAAAATTGTTTTGAAACCGCTGCTATTAAAGGCAACGCCATTCCATGTATTTCGATAAATGAAAGTTTAAGAAAAATAAGCAATAATATAAATAGTGCCATTAATCGTAATGAATATAAAATAATTCAAACGCCTCAATGCTTTATTGTTTCAAAAATTAAAAAAGCATTTGAACAAGAATATAATTTTATTTTTACTGATGACGCAACGGTTTTAGAAACGACCGGAGAAAAAATTATTTTAGTAGAGGGGAATGAAGAAAATATAAAAATTACATCACCTCACGATTTATTAATTGCAAGAGCACTTATTCATGAGGAGTGAGGACATTATTTATTCACTAGAAATTACGGCAAAATTACTAGAGCTTCACAACGAGAATCCTTTTAAAATAAAAGCATATTCAAATGCGGCGTATAAGTTTTCAAAATTACGTTTTGATTTTGAAGGAAAGACTCAATCCGAAATTCAATCAATAGAGGGAATAGGGAGGGGGATATCAGAAAAAGTTTTCGAATTAATGAGCACGGACAAATTAAAAGAATTAAGTGAACTGATTGAAAAAACGCCCTCAGGGTTAATTGAAATGCTTGGAGTTAAAAGCTTAGGGCCAAAAAAAGTTAGACAATTATGGCAAGAATTACAAATAGAAAGTGTTGGCGAACTATTGTACGCTTGTAGCGAAAATAGACTTACTTCACTCAAAGGATTTGGAGAAAAAACCCAGTTACAAATAAAACAAAATATCGAATTTAAAATTGCGAATAATAATAAATTTCATTTTGCTTCCATTGAAAAGCCATTAAATGAAGTTGTTCAAATATTGTCCATACAAAATCCACAATTAAAAATAAGCTTGGTTGGTCAGGTAGCAAGAAAATGCGAAATCATTGATAATATTGAATTATTAATTGGCGGTAAAATTTTAATTGATTTAAAACAACAAACACAAAGCCTGCCATTGCCAATAAATTATATTTTTTGCGATGAAAAAGATTTTAATTATAAGTTGGTTGAATTAACCTCTACTTCAGAGCATTTAGAGAAAATAAAATTTAGCACATTAATAAAACGAGAGTATTCTAATTCAGAAGAAATTTATTCGAACTTGGGATTGCAATATATTGTTCCAGAATTGCGCGAAGGGCTAGTTGAAGTTGAACTAGCAAAAGAAAACAAGTTACCCGAACTTATAAAAGTTGAAGACTTAAAGGGGGCGCTTCATAATCACACCACTTACAGTGATGGAGCCAATACTTTAAAAGAAATGGCAGATTATTGTAAAAATTTGGGCTATGAGTATTTAGGAATTTGCGATCATTCTAAAACAGCATTTTATGCTCAAGGATTAAGTATTGAAAGAGTATTAGAACAACAACAGGAAATAGATCAATTAAATTCGAAAGACCAGTCGTTTAAAATTTTAAAAGGAATAGAAAGCGATATTTTAAATGATGGTTCTTTAGATTATTCTGATGACATTTTAAAATCATTTGATTTCGTGGTTGCATCTATTCATTCTAATTTAAAAATGAATGAAGAAAAAGCAACCGAGCGTTTAATTAAAGCAATTGAAAATCCATATACGAACATACTTGGGCACCCTACGGGCAGATTATTATTAGCACGAGCTGGATATTCTATTAATCATAAAAAAATTATAGATGCTTGTTCGGCCAACAAAGTGAGTATTGAATTAAACGCGCATCCCTATCGCTTAGACATTGATTGGCGATGGATCCCTTACTGTTTAGAAAAAGGAGTTAAGATTTCTATTAATCCTGATGCGCACCATTTATTTGGCCTTCACGATATGTATTATGGTGTATGCGTTGCCAGAAAGGGTATGTTAGATAAGGCAAATTGTTTAAATTCATTATCATTAACTGATTTAAAATTATTTTTTAAGAAATAATGCCGATTCTAAATTCAATAGCAAGTTGGCTTATGAAAAAGCGAATGCATCAAATAGAGTTATTTGTAAAATATCCACTTGAGGTTCAGCAAGAGTGGATGTATAGTTTATTGAAAGACGCCTCAAAAACTAAATTTGGTAAAAAATATCATTTTACAAACATCAAGAATTACGAGCAGTTTAAAGAACAAATTCCATTAAATGATTACGACAGTTTAAAGCCTTTTATTGAAAGAACAAGAAGAGGGGAGCAAAATTTATTATGGCATAGCGAAATTAAATGGTTTGCAAAAAGTAGTGGCACTAACGATAAAAGTAAGTTTTTGCCGGTAAGCCAAGAAAGTTTAAAAGGCTGTCATTATAATGCAGGCAGAGATATGATAACTTTACACTGCTTCAATAATCCGGAAACACAATTGTTTAGGGGAAAAAATTTAGCATTAGGAGGAAGTTTTAGGGAAGATCAATTTGAAAATCACAATTCTTTTCACGGAGATGTTAGCGCTATCATTATTCAAAACTTACCCATGTGGGCAGAATTTTTTAGAGCACCAGAAACAAGTATTGCATTAATGGATGAGTGGGAGGGAAAATTAGAAAAAATGGCGCTTAGTATGATGAACGAAAATGTAACAAGTATAGCGGGAGTTCCCAGCTGGATGCTAGTTTTATTAAATCGAATTTTAGAAAAAAAGAAAGCAAAAACAATTAACGAGGTTTGGCCAAATTTGGAAGTATATTTTCATGGAGGAGTAAGTTTTGATCCCTATAAAGAACAGTTTTTAAATTTATTTAATAATAATAAAGTAAATTTTTTACAACTTTTTAGCGCCTCTGAAGGATTCTTTGGCATTCAAGATCAAGTTAAAAGCGATGAATTATTATTGATGTTAGATTATGGTATTTTTTATGAGTTTATAGAGTTAAAAGAAACAACTTTAAAAATAGTGAAGACTATTCATTTAGAAGATGTAAAAATAGGAATAGATTATGCAATGGTAATCACAACAAACGCAGGATTGTGGCGCTATCAGTTAGGAGATGTTATAAAATTTACTAGCACCAATCCATATCGGTTTAAAATTAGCGGCAGAACTAAACAGTACATTAATGTTTTTGGCGAAGAATTAATGGTTCATAATGCAGATTATGCCATTGCTAAAGCTTGTGAAAAAACTCATGCGACAGTTAAAGATTATACTGTTGGCCCTTTGTTTATGAAAAAAAAATCGGGCGCTCACGAGTGGTTAATAGAATTTATTAAAGAGCCGAATAATTTTGATTTTTTTATATCCATATTAGACGACAATTTAAAAAAACAAAACAGCGATTATGAGGCTAAAAGATATAATAATTTTGTTTTGCATTTACCTTTTGTGAGAAAAATGCCAAAAAATAGTTTTTATACTTGGCTTAAATTAAATAATAAAATTGGCGCCCAATATAAAGTGCCACGTTTAAGTAATGATCGTAAAGTATTAGAAGAAATTTATAATTTAAGCAAAACCTTGTGAATTTTTTAAAGAAATATATTTTAATTTTATTAATTTTAATAAGCCTCTCATTTGCACATGGAGATAAAAAGTCCCAATTTGAGATTATAACACCTCTTGATTTTTTTACTGCAGATAATTTGGGAAATATATACACCGTAAAGAATGATGAAGTTATAAAATTTTTGCCTAATGGGAAATTTTTTGCTCGCTACAGCAATTTAAAACTTGGAAAAATTGCGTCAATAGATGCGACTAATCCTTTAAAAATTATTTTATATTATCGCGATTTTCAAACTATCGTTTTTTTAGATAATCAACTTTCGGCAAATAGCCAAGAGGTTTTATTAGACGCCTTGGGACTGGAGCAGACTGAATTGGCTTGTGCAGGCTCGAATAATAGTTTTTGGATTTACAATAAACAAAACAATGAATTAATTCGTTTTAATGAAAATTTAAAAAAAGTAACTGCAACTGGAAATTTAAAACAAATTTTTAAAACAGATTTAACGCCTAACTATATGATTGAACATAATGGTTTTTTGTTTTTGAATTGCCCTAATAATGGTGTTTTTATTTTTGATATGTTTGGTTCATACAGTAAATTAATAGCAATAAAAGAATTAAAAGAATTTAGTGTGAACGAAAAAGCCATTTATTATAAAAAAGACAGTGTTTTTTGTAGTTATAATTTTAAAGTTTTTGAAGAAGCCTGTAAACCTTTAATAAATAATAAATTTATTTTAAGTTTAAAATATATAAACAAAAAATTATATTTTGCTTACAAAGATTCTTTGATAATTGAGCCGCTTTAAAAATAAAATATGGTATCAATTAAAAATTAAGCGTCGTAGTCAATAACGACTTTTTCACTTAAAGGGTGAGACTGGCAAGTTAAAATAAAGCCGTCGTCTACTTCTGCATCGGTTAAGGCAAAATTAGCATCCATTTTTACTTTCCCTTCTATTACTTTTGCTCTGCAAGTACAACAAACAGCTCCTTTACAGCTAAAAGGGGCATCAACCCCCGCTTCAATAGCCGCATCTAAAATACTAATTCCTGAAGTTTTAAGATTAAAAACAGTTTCAATTCCATATTGCAATACTTTTATGTTTGCATTTACATTACCATTTATTTTTTTTTCATCAGAATCAATAGCGTCTACAATTGAAGAAAAGTATTCGATATGAATTTTTTCTTTTGCGATTTTGAGAGAGTCTAAAGTAAATTTTATATTTTCCATCATCGCACTTGGCCCACAAATAAAATATTCGTCAGCTGTTGTCCCCATAAAACTTTCGATTAAAGTGCGCGCCCTATCTTTTGTAATAATGCCTGTTTGAAGAGCAGAAATTTCAGATTGAGGCTGATCAAAAACATAAATAATTTTTAAGGCATTGAATTGTTTGGAGATGTTATCAAGCTCTGATTTAAAGATTGTGCTTTCTTCATTTTTATTGGCATAAAGTAGCGTGATATTACTTTGTTTTTCGACATATAAAATACTTTTAATAATACTCATCATAGGAGTAATACCGCTACCACCAGCAAATAAAACATAATGTTTTTTATTTACCCCAGATAAAATTGTGTGAAAGCTTCCCATTGGCGTCATAACGTCCATTTTATCCCCAACTTTTAACTCTCTATTAATAAAAGTAGAGGCTTTTCCTCCTTTTACCTCTTTAATAGCTACTCTTAATTCTTTATCGTAAGGACTAGAACACAAACTATAAGAGCGACGAATTTCTTCGCCATTTAATTTTAATTTTAGGGTAACATACTGCCCTTGTTTAAATTGGAACTCAGGCTGTTGTTGTGGAGGTACGTCAAACGCTACCGAAACAGAATCTGCAGTTTCGCGTTTAATATCTTTTATTTTTAAGGTATGAAAACGGGCCATAATTAGTATAAATAGAATGCAAAAATAATTCTTTAATGAGCTATAAAAAAATTTATTTATTTAAACAAATTCAAACGAATGCTTGTTTATGTTAAAAATACATTTTTTGAATAAACCACATAATTTCTATCTTTGTAGTAACTAAATCAATTTAGTATAAATGGAAACAATTAACCTTGAAGATTTGTTTGAAGCCAAATTGGCAAAAAATGAAATGATTGAGCCAAAAGATTGGATGCCCGAAAATTATCGCAAGCATCTAATTCGTCAAATATCACAGCATGCTCATAGTGAGATAGTGGGAATGCTACCTGAAGGCAATTGGATTACTAGGGCCCCAAGTTTAAGAGCAAAACTAATATTGTTGGCTAAAGTTCAAGACGAGGGTGGGCACGGCTTATATTTATATACCGCTGCCGAATCTTTAGGAATTACTCGCGAAGAAATGTTAGACGCATTATTAACTGGTAAAGCAAAATACTCATCTATTTTTAATTATCCTACATTAAGTTGGGCCGATGTTGGGGCCATAGGATGGTTAGTAGATGGAGCTGCCATTATGAATCAGGTTATGTTACAGAGATCATCTTATGGGCCTTATAGTCGAGCTATGGTTCGTATTTGTAAAGAAGAAAGTTTTCATCAACGCCAGGGCTATGAAATCATGACTCAACTATCATTTGGAACAAGCGAACAAAAAGAAATGGCGCAAGACGCTTTAAATCGCTGGTGGTATCCAACATTAATGATGTTTGGGCCTCCAGATGTTGAAAGTCCGAATAGCGAAAACGCAATTAAGTGGCGAATTAAACGCGAAACAAACGACCAACTTCGCCAACGCTTTATAAATCAAACCGCTGTTCAAGTTGAATTTTTAGGCCTAGTTGCTCCAGATAAAAACTTAAAATGGAATGAAAAAAAACAGGGTTACGATTATAGCGACCCTGATTGGAATGAATTTAAAAGTGTGATAAAGGGAAATGGTATTTGTAACAAAGACCGGTTATTATCTCGAAATAATTCTCACAGAAACGGCGAATGGGTTAGAGAGGCAGCAATTGCATATGGTAAAAAACAAGAACAAAAACAAGAACAAGAATCAAAAGCAGCATAAAGGGTTAACAGCATAAAGTAATTTTTTTAAATTAATATTAATGAATAAAGATAGTCAGGGAGAATTATGGGAAGTGTTTGTTCAAAAAAAATCAGGACAGCCTTTTGTTCATTGTGGAAATTTACATGCCTACGATAAAGAAATGGCTTTACAAAATGCCAGAGATTTATATACCCGAAGAGGCGAAGGCATGTCGTTGTGGATTGTTTTGAGCAGCTCTATAGTTGCGAGTAGCCCTGAAGATGCGGGGTCATTTTTTGATCCATCTAACGATAAAATATATCGACATCCCACATTTTATCAAATACCCGATGGGATTGGGCACATGTAAAAATATTTGATAAGGAATAGCTCTAACAAAAAATTAGTATTCAAATTATTTTATTAGATGATAGATTCATTATATAATTACACATTAAGACTAGGCGATACAAGTTTAATTTTAGCACAAAGATTAAGCGAATGGACAGGTCATGGCCCGTTTTTAGAAGAAGATTTAGCATTAACAAACATTGCGCTCGATATTTTTGGGAGAGCTAAGGGCCTATTAGAGTATGCTGCAAAAAAAGAAGGCAAAGGAAGGACTGAGGATGACTTGGCTTTTTTTAGAAGTGATAGAGAGTTTTATAATTTATTAATTACTGAGCAGCCAAATGGAGATTATGCAAAAACGATGATTCGCCAAAGTATTATTGACTGTTTTGATTTATTATTTTATACCGAACTAGCTAAGAGCAAAGATTTAACATTAGCTGGGATTGCATCAAAATCTGTTAAAGAAATTGCATATCACAAACGCCATAGTTTTAGTTGGGTGGTTCGTTTTGGAAATGGTACAGAAGAGAGTTTTTCGCGCTTACAAAAAGGGCTTAATGAAATTTGGGCTTACTCGGGTGAATTATTTGAAATGAATGAGGATGATCATAACTTAATAAAAGAAGGCATTGCTGTTGACTTAGACTCTTTGAAACAAAAATGGGAATCTGAAATTCAGGAGTTATTTAAAAAAGCTAATTTATCGATTCCGGAAACATTATTTATGCAACAAGGCAGTAGAAAAGCATTGCACAGCGAGCATTTAGGTTATATATTAGCCGAAATGCAATCAATTCCAAGAATGCACCCTAATGCTAAATGGTAATAAAATGATATGGCGAGTAAAAATACATGGAAAAAATTTATTCCTTATTTTATTGATATTTGGCAATATATTATAATTATAATTATTACGATTGTGTCGGCTATTTTTATTCTTTAAGAATTAAAAATAGCTTTTTTATTAAATAAACTTTCGTTAAAGATGCAAACTAAAGAAGAGGTTTTATCATTGCTTTCCGAAATTCCAGACCCCGAAATTCCAGTTATCTCTATAGTTGAATTAGGGGTAATTCGTGAAATTTTATTAGAGGGAACTCATATAGAAGTTTTTATTACGCCCACTTATAGCGGCTGTCCTGCAATGAAACAAATGGAAGATGATGTTAGAAAAAAATTAAGCGAAAATGGGTTTGATAAAATCAAAATTACAATTATTTTTTCCCCTGCATGGACTACAGATTGGTTAAGCGAAGAAGCAAGATTAAAACTTCAAAATTATGGTATTGCTCCGCCAGAAGAAACAACTTCTGATAAATCGTTTTTAACTAATTCAAAAAAAAACATTACTTGCCCAAGATGTAAAAACAAAAATACGGTAATGATTTCTCAATTTGGAAGCACGGCTTGTAAAGCACTTTATCAATGTAAAGAGTGTTTAGAGGCCTTTGATTATTTTAAATGTATTTAATCTATAGTTTATAATTTTTATTTTCTCCAATTCTCCAACCGATTAGTTTTTCGATAAAAAAAAGAATTTTATATTTTATATTTATTTTTGCTTTTCCTTTATTATAAATAAAATTCCATTGAGCATTTTTAATTCTTGTTTCAAAAATAGCAGGATGAGTGCCATTATATTTTTCTAGTATATCGCCGTTGTCATAATCAAAATTATTTTTATCAGGGATGTTATTTTTTATCCAATCATCGTTATGCCACATTTTATGAAAGCTTTTTTGTTTAGCTTGTTGAGCCTCTGGCGGCTTTACCCATCCATAATGGTATATAAACGCCCCTGTTTTTTTTACTCGTAATTTTTTATCATCTATCATTCTAAAACCTTGCGCATCTTTATAAGAACGAATTTTTTTATTATTTTTAATAATACGAATCTCGTTTTTATACCAACCGCTGCCAATTCCAATATAATTATAATGCCCGTAAAAATGTTTGTATTCAAATAATAACCCGTCTACTAAATTATCATCTTTATAAATCTCCATGACCTCTTGTATTTTATTAAGATCATTTTCGTGAACACATTCATCGCTTTGAATATAAAAACACCAATCAAAATCATTCGGAATAAGGTCAAACACTTTATTTGTTTCAATAGATAAAATTTTTCCTCCTTGCCTTAAATCATCGTCCCAAATGGTATCTATTATTTTTATTTTTTCAGAATTAATAGCTGAAATTAAATTACGCGTATTATCGTCGCTTTTGCCAACGCCTACATAAAATTTATCACACAATTTTAATATTGAGGTAATTGCTTCAACAACTGGATAATCGTATTTTATAGCGTTGCGAATAATAGTAAAGCCTGCAATTTTCATAATTATTTTTTAAAACGGATGGCTAATATAGACATCAAGAATAGTAAATTTTTTATGCTTTTTATAAAAATTTCTTTTAAATTTTATTTTAAAAATAGATTTTAAATTACGTAAGAACAAATGTTGCATAAAAAAAATTACTTACGATTTTTGTAATTCAATAACGGTAATCTCAGGCCAAATACCTAATCTGCCGGGATAGCCTAAAAAGCCTAAGCCTCTATTTACATATAAGTATTGATTGTTTTTTTTATATAATCCTGCCCAATTTTTATAAATATATTGAACGGGGCTCCATTTAAATCCTGGAATTTCTATACCAAATTGCATACCGTGAGTGTGCCCGCTTAAGGTTAAATCTATGTCATTGTATCTCAATTCTTTTAAAACTTGATAATCCCAATGAGATGGATCGTGAGATAATAAAATTTTAAATGGATAGGCTTCTGTTCCAGCATGAGCATTATCGAGCTTACCATATTTCGGAAATCTTAGATTACCACCCCAGTTTTCGATGCCTAATAAAGCAATTTTTTGCCCGTTTTTTTCAATTGGTACATTTTCATTCATCAATAAACGCCATCCACATTCAGCATGAGTATTTATTAACGTTTGTAATTTTTCTTTTTTTGCTTTAGCGCTTTCCCACGCTTTATAATCGCCATAATCATGATTTCCCAAACACGAGTATACGCCATAAGGCGCTTTTAACATTTTAAAAGCCTCTATATATGGAGCCGTTTCAGACGCTGCATTATTTACCAAATCGCCAGTAAATAAAATAATATCTGGTTTTTGTTCTAAGCTAAGTTTAAAGGCTTTTACTAAAGGGTTAGCATTCATAAAGCTTCCACAATGTATATCAGATAACTGAACAATTTTAAACCCAATAAATTCGCTTGGTAAATTTGGAAATGAAATTTTTACTTTATGAATTCTGTACTTATATGCGCCACGAAATATTCCATAAACAAAGCCAATAGCAGGAATTACTGTAAAAGCAATCGCCAGTTGACTAAAAAATTTTAAACGGCTAATCCCTTCATTATTTTCAATAGGAGACGCTGATACTCTCTTTTTAAACAAGGTTATAACCCATTTAAATAAACGAATTAAATCGTCAACAATTAAAAAAGTACAGCCAATTAATTTACACAACAAAATAATAAAGAAAACCGAACAAAGAAAACGAAAAAAGTTATTCCATTGGGGAGGAGGGTAAAACAAAGAAGTAAGACCAATGAAAAAACTTATTCCAATTAAAAAGTAGGCGACCAATAATAAAACGGATTTTGTATTTTGAGAAAAATCTTGAATAAAAGTTTTTACTGCTTGAAAAAAATAAAATTCAATAAAAGCAATAATTAGAAAGAGAATTAGAAACCGAAAAAACATAAAGAATAAATTTACAAAATTTTAAATAAATCGTATTTACAAATCAATGTTAATTAATTCCAAAATTAATAGTTTGTTAATTAAAGGTTTCGCTTACTTTTGAAGATGAAATTAAAATTACAGTTTATCTCATCATGACAAAAAAAATAAATATTGGAATTATTTTTGGAGGTCAAAGCAAAGAGCGTGAAATTTCTTTTGCTGGCGGAAGAACCGTGTATGATAATTTGAATAAATTTTTATTTCATGCAGTTCCAATATTTGTAGATAGTTTTGGTAATTTCATTGAACTTAATTGGGAGTTTATTTATAAAGGCACTATTCGTGATTTTTATCCTCCGGTAGAAGCTTTGCCAATTAACAACCCGTTTCAGTTGTATGCAGAAAATTTAGGAGGGTTAAATACAACAGAACAGAATCATCTTATTTCAAAAATTGGAAGTAAAATTAGCGTTACTGATTTAAAACAAAAAATAGATTTTGCTTTTTTATGTCTACATGGACCTTATGGAGAAGATGGTCGAATACAAGGGTTATTTGAATTTAATCAAATACCTTATAGCGGTTCAGGTATTTTAGCATCGGCAATTGGAATTGATAAAGGCATACAAAAAGAAATGATGGTAGCATGTGGATTTAATAGTCCAAATTATATTATCATTAAAAGAAAAGATTGGATTGAAGGATTAGAGGCAAAGCCCTTCGAATTAGTAAAAGAAAAGATTGGATTTCCATGTGTAGTAAAGCCAGCTCACCAGGGCTCAAGTATTGGAGTGAGCATATTAAATACTGAAAACGAATTTGAGTTTATGATCGCAGTTGAAAAAGCATTGTTTACACGCTGGATTGATGCAACTCAATGGCTAGAGTTTTCTGATGAAGAAAAAATTAATTATGTTAAAATACTTGCTGATATTAGAGAGGGAATAGGAATGCCTTTGGTGGTTAGCTATCCTCAAGATTTAAAATCGCCAATTATTTATGATCCAAATGTGTTATTAGAATTTTTAAATACGCATTTAAAAGAAGATGGTTTTGTAGTAGAAAGTTTAGATGGAGAAAGTGATGTTTTAGTTGAAGGATTTATTGAAGGAAAAGAATTTAGTTGTATTGTATTAGAAGACGAAAAAGAAATTGCCATTGCTTTACCGCCAACCGAAATAATAAAGGGAAAAGAATTATTTGATTACCGAAGTAAATATTTGCCAGGACTATCGCGTAAGATTACACCAATTGATTTGCCAGACACCCAAATCGAAGCAATTCGTAAAGAATGCGAAAGATTATTTTATGAGTTACATTTTGATGTTTATGCCCGCATAGATGGGTTTTTAAGTAAAGATGGAAGAATATTTTTAAACGACCCAAATACAACGAGTGGAATGATGCCTTCATCTTTCTTTTTTCATCAAGCCGCAGAAATAGGATTAAGCCCTTCTCAATTTTTGACTTTTATTATTCGCACATCGCTTTCGAAAAGATTAGTTCAGTCTAAAGGGAGTATAAAATATAAAGTATTGTTACATCAATTAGACGAACAAATTATTAAAGACAAGCAGGTAAGTGGTAATAAAAAAAGAGTAGCGGTAATTTTAGGAGGGTATTCTTCCGAAAGACATATTTCTGTTGAAAGCGGAAGAAATGTTTTTGAAAAATTAGCTTCATCAGAAAAATACACTCCATTTCCTGTTTTTTTAATCGGAAACAAAGATGAGCATAAATTATATCAAATACCGATTAATTTATTATTAAAAGATAATGCAGATGATATAAAACAAAAAGTAGAAAATTTTAAAATTCATGAGGTGATTAAAAACATTATGCAAAAATGTTCGGCGATTACTTTTAAATATGCATTTAATAATCTTAATAATTTTCCTGAAATTTTATCTTACGATTTACTTAAACAAAAATCAGATCTCGTTTTTATTGCATTACATGGAAGGCCGGGCGAAGACGGTGCCATTCAAAAAAAGTTAGAAGAGATAGGGTTACCATATAATGGATCTGATAAAGAAAGCTCTTCTATTACCATAGATAAATATAGCACTAACGAAATATTAAAATCGAATGGTTTTTTAATTGCAAACCATCTTTTAATTTCAAAGCAAGATTGGTTATTTGATAAACAAAGATTTTTACAACTATTACAAAATCAAATTAAGTATCCTTTTATTGCTAAGCCTGTTGATGATGGGTGTAGCAGTGCAGTTAAGAAAATAAATAATATTAAAGAGTTTGAGGCATTTTGTATATTATTATTTAGAGATGCTGAAGAATTAGATTTATCTGCAGCGAATATTTTGCATATAAAATTAAATGAAGAGTTTCCTCAAAAGCAAGTTGTTTTAGTAGAAGAATTAATTACCAAAAAAGATGCAACTCATTTTTTAGAAATTACAGGTGGGATGATTACTATCTTTAATCAAAAAACAGAAATTGTTTATGAAGTTTTTGAAGCATCTGAAGCTTTGGCCGACGGCGAAATTTTAACATTAGAAGAAAAATTTTTAGCTGGGCAAGGACAAAATATTACTCCAGCGCGATATTCTAAAAGGATTGATGACCGTCAAAAAATAAGCGAACAAGTAAAACAAACATTAGGTGCCGCAGCAAAGGTATTGGGGATAAACGGATATTGTAGAATAGATGCGTTTGTTAGAGTTTATTCCGACAACAAATCTGAAGTTATTTTTATTGAAGTAAATTCTTTACCAGGAATGACTCCGGCTACGTGTATTTTTCATCAAGCGGCAATTAATAATTATAAGCCCTATGAGTTTATTGACAAAATATTAGATTTTGGAGAGAGGCGAATGAGGTTAAAATAATTAATTCATTTTTTTAAGCTGTTCCAGTCTTTCTAACTCCTGTAGTTTTTTTAACGCCCACACTTGTTTTGGTTTTTGAAGAAGTTTTAGTGACCGTTTTTTTTATTTTAGATTTTTCATCTGTTTTTAAAGTGACACTTTTCTCATCTCTTGTTTTATTTTCTTCCTTTTCTTTAAGGCTTCCAGTTAATTGAAGTGTGTTGTACCAAGTAATTAACTTTCGCATATTACTAACATATACTCGCTCTTTGTCATATTCAGGTAAAACTGTTTCAAAATAGGCGGACAGTTCTTTATCGTCAACTTTGTTGTCAATTGCAGGGCCTCCTTTTTCTTTTTCAAAAATAGAAGTCATAATTTCTTCTAAAGGCTTATCCTCTCCCGTTGTATACATCGTAATATCTGATAATGTAGATACTTTTGAAGAAGCATACACATTTATCCGCTTTTTATCAGACAAGCTTTCAACGATAATGCCGTTTTTACTTTGTGCTACAATTTTAAATAAGCCAGGTTGCCCAGAAATAGAAATAATACTAGTTAAGTCAATCATAAAGTTTTGTTTATGTTCATAGATTAACAAAGATAAGTTTTTAATGAGAAATAAAAATTTTTTTTAGGCTTTGATTTATAAATCAATTAATTAGCATTATTTGATTTTAAACTTTCATTTATAAATAATTTTTTTACTTATGTAGCCGTTGTTGTTTTTAAATGCTTTAATAAGTAATTTAGCCATTATTAATTAATATAAATAAAAATAAGCCAATGAAATATCAGGCAATTGACAGCGCTTTATTTATTGAAAACAGAAAAAAGTTCAAAAATAATTTAAAGCCAAATTCTTTAGGCATTTTTGTGAGTAACGACGTTATGCCTACTAATGCTGATGGTAGTATGGGGTTTAAACAAAATAGCGATTTATTTTATTTAAGCGGTATTGATCAAGAAGAAACAATTTTGGTTATTTTTCCGGATGTTAAAGACGGGAAGCATAAAGAAATTTTATTTATTAAAGAAACAAGCGAATTAATTGCTATTTGGGAAGGCGCGAAGTTAAATAAACCCCAAGCAAATTTAGTTAGTGGCATTGAGCATATTTATTGGATTCAAGATTTCGAAAAAATCATGAAGCCATTTATTCTGCAGGTTAATAATATATATTTAAATACAAACGAACATGCCCGTAATTCTAGTTTAGTAGAATCTGCTCAAGATCGGTTTAATAAAAAAATTCGTAGAGATTATCCTTTACATAATTATGAAAGAAGCGCGCCCATTATGCATAGTATTCGGTCCGTTAAGGGTACTCAGGAAATTGAATTAATTCAACACGCGTGTGATATCACCGAAAAAGGGTTTAGAAGAGTACTATCTTTTCTTAAACCAGGTGTTTGGGAATATGAAATTGAAGCAGAGCTGATACATGAATTTATTTCTAATCGTTCGCAAGGATGGGCTTATGGCCCCATAATTGCTAGCGGAGCTAGCGCATGTGTTTTACATTATACAGAAAATAACAAACAATGCAAAGATGGCGATGTTATATTATTAGATGTGGCGGCAGAGTATTCAAATTACGCTAGTGATTTAACGCGATGCATACCTGTAAACGGAAAATTTAGCAAGAGGCAAAAAGAAGTTTATAATGCGGTTTTACGAGTGCATCGCGCTGCAGCAAAACAATTATTACCCGGACAAACATTTGAAAAGTATAATAAGTTTATTGGCGAAATAATGACAGAAGAATTGCTAAAGTTGGGCTTGCTAAAAACTTCAGATGTAAAAAACCAAAATCTTAATTTGCCTGCTTATAAAAAATATTTTATGCACGGTACTTCTCATTTTTTAGGACTAGATGTGCATGATGTTGGATTATTTTCGGAACCCATGAGAGCAGGGATGGTTTTTACTGTTGAGCCAGGAATTTATATTCCAGAAGAAGGGTTAGGAATTCGACTAGAAAATAATTTAATGATTACCACTACTGGTCAAATGGATTTAATGAAAAATATTCCAATTGAAACAGATGAGATAGAAGAATTAATGGGAAAATAATTTATTTTAACAGTTTGATTTTTATAAATTATCAATAAAGTAATTACAAATTTTTTCCATTAAATGCGAGCGGTCTTTACCAAGCACATTATGTTGGTGGCCTGGATAAACATAATAATCTAATTGTTTACCATTGTCTACCGATTTTTTTTGATACATCACACTATTTTGCCAAACCACCACGTCATCTTGTGCGCCATGAATCATTAAAAGTTTACCTTGTAATTTATCTGTATAATTTAATAAATTATTTTTATCGTATCCTTCTTTGTTTTCTTGAGGGGTATCCATATATCTTTCTCCGTACATAATTTCATAATATCTCCAATCAATAACTGGCCCACCAGCGACACCCACTTTAAAAACTCCCGGATAACGAGTCATTAGAGAAGTAGTCATAAAGCCACCATAACTCCAGCCATGAACTCCTATGCGGGTTGCATCTACAAAAGGCAAAGATTTTAAATAATCAACACCCGCTAACTGATCTTCCATTTCTTTTGTGCCAAGTTGGCGATGAATAACTTGTTCAAATGCTTTACCTCGATAGGAAGTTCCTCGACCATCAATTGTAAAAATAATAAATCCTTTTTGAGCCATGTATTGATACCAAAGTTCTCCACCAGCCATCCAGGTATTTGTAACCATTTGAGAGTGGGGCCCATTGTATAAATAAACAATAACAGGATATTTTTTAGTACTATCAAAATCAATAGGGTTAAATAATCTACAATATAAGTTGAGCCCTTCTTTATTTTTAATTTGAAATAATTGCCATGAGCCAGTTTTATAATCTTTAATTGGATTATCGGCTTTAAAAATTGTAATATTATTTTTTGTGGATGTATTTATTAAACGGTACTCTCTAGGAATATTACTAGAACTGAAGTTATCAATAAAAAAACTACCATCACTATTTTTTACGGCAGTATGAAAACCGTCGTTTTTAGTAAGTCGTGAAATATTTGCTGTTTTTAAATTAACTAAATATAAATCTTGGTTAACAGGGCCCTGTATATTGGCATGAAAATATAAGTTATCTCCTTTTTCATCAAATCCATTTTCAGCTTTAACTTCCCAATTGCCAGATGTTAATTGTTTAATCAATTTCCCATCTATTGAGTATAAGTAAAAATGATTAAAGCCGTCTTTGCGGCTTTGCCAAATAAATTGCAAAGGATTATTTTTTACAAACAACATAGGATTTGAAGGTTCGGTATATTTTTCATCTTTTTCTTCAAATAAAGTTTTAATAAAATTGCCCGTATTAGCATCATATTCATTTAATTTATAATGATTTTGTTCACGATTAAGAATGGCGATGTAAATCTTTTTATCATCAGGGCTCCATGAAATATTTGTGAGGTATTGATCTTTTGGGCCTTCTGTTTTAATTTGAATAGTTTGGCTAGTTTTTAAATGATAAACATGAAGAGTTACATAATGACTTTTTCCTCCAGCCATAGGATATTTAATATTTTCATTTTTTGCTGGATAAACAGACCAGTCAATAATTGGATAATCTGTTACATCGCTTTGATCCATTCTATAGTATGCAAGCGAGTTTCCGTTTGGACTCCAATAGGTGCCTTTATGAATTCCAAATTCGTCGCGATGTACGCTTTTTCCATTTACAATATTAAATGAGCCATCTTTCGTAATTTGGGTTAGTTTATTATCCGAATATATATAAACGTTGTTATTATCTGTATAGGCATAAATTTCGCCTTGTTTATATTCATCCAAATTTTCTAAGGAGGCGTCGCTTATTTTTCTTGAAGAAAGTTTAACTGATTTTGAAATAAATGAATAAATCATCTCTACTTTTTTATTCAAAAAGTAAACTTCATTTTCGTTTTTAAAAAGAACACCTTCGAGCTCAGAAACGCTATCCATTTTTAATTTGATAAGAGCGTCATTTAGTTCGTTTTTTGAAAGATGATTAATTTCTTTCCCATTTTTGGCATTTAAAATAAAAAGGTGATTTTTATCAAGGTAAGATAATTGGCTTGACATAGGAATAAAGCTTAAATTTTGCAGTCTTTTTGGAGCCAAACTTGTTCTTCCTTTAGAAACTGCATCTTGAATACTTAATAATTTTGTTTGCGAAACACTAACAAAGGAAATTAGGGACAAAAAAAATAATAATGAGAAAAAAATGTTTTTCATAATTTAATAGTAAGCTACTAATGTATTAAAAAACACTTATTAATCTGCAAAAAGAGTTGAATTAATTTTCTTGAAATTCTGAGATATTAATTATTTCATCTAAAACTAAAAACAAATCTTTTGGTTTATTTAATGTAACTAATTTTATTCTAATGTCTTTAAAATTAGGAATGCCTTTAAAATAATTAGCGTAATGATTTCTCATTTCAACTACACCTAGCTTTTCCCCCTTCCATTCAATCGATTTTTGTAAATGATTTTTACAAACCTCAACTCGGGTTATAATACTCGGTTTTTGAAGAATTTGGCCGGTTTTTAAATAATGTTTAATTTCATCAAATATCCATGGGTAACCTATGGCTGCTCTTCCAATCATAATTCCGTCAACGCCATAAGTGTTTTTATAACTTAATGCTTTTTCTGCACTATTAATATCTCCATTACCAAAAATAGGTATTTTAATACGAGGATTATTTTTTACTTCAGCAATATATTTCCAGTTTGCCTCTCCTTTATACATTTGAGATCGAGTTCGCCCATGAATAGTTAATGCCTGAATACCCAAATCTTGAAGTCTTTCGGACACTTCCATAATATTAATACAAGATTCATCCCACCCTAATCGAGTTTTTACTGTAACAGGTAAGTCCGTACTTTTAATAACGGCTTTAGTTAAACGTACCATTAAATCTATGTCTTTTAAAACACCTGCTCCAGCCCCTTTACAAACTACTTTTTTTACGGGACAACCAAAATTTATATCTAATAAATCTGGATTAGTCGCTTCTACTATTTTAGCAGATAAAGCCATAGCCTCCTCATCTCCTCCAAAAATTTGAATACCAATTGGGCGTTCATAATCAAAAATATCAAGTTTTTTTTTACTCTTGATGGCATCTCTTATTAAGCCCTCGGAACTAATAAATTCTGTATACATTAAGTCAGCGCCATATTGTTTACAGCCAAATCTAAAAGGCGGATCGCTTACATCTTCCATAGGAGCCAATAACAGAGGGAAGTCAGGGAGACTAATATTTTTACCGATATTTATCACTTCACGAAGTTAACAAAAGTAAGTAAGGTTATTGCGCAACATTGTTGAAGTGATATTTTTTTGAAAATTCAGTTAATAAATTATTAGCCTTGTTTTACTTGCGCTACCAAGAATACCCAAACCATTAATTATATTACTATAAACAAGAACAGGTTCAGCAAAAAAACTTGGTCCAACTTCTGTTTGTTTTGCTAATGTAATTTTATAGTTATAATATTCTTCACTTAAATTACTTATTTCAAGATAAACACGAATACTTTTAATTTTTAATTTTTCTAGAGAATAGTAACTAAATTTAACATCAAAATCTAAAGATATTTGATTGTTATTTATTTTATTTAAGTCATTTATTTCAAAAGAAAGATTATCAAAGCTATCTTCAATAGCATTATTTTTAATAGTCACATAGTCAATATTTTCTATTATATTTCCTTCGCTATCAATTAATATGACAATAGGCCTTAAGCTGTAAAAATTTTTTGTATTTAAATTGTCTAAAATTTTAATTTTAAATTTACTTGTTCCATTAATATAAGAAGAATCAAAGGAATCGATTTTGTAATTATAATTAATAGTATCATAGCGTTCGGGAGCGCTATAATTTACTGCCCCCGGAATATAAGTAGTTGCAGTAGCGGTTGAATAACCACTGGCGCTTACAACTAAGCGATATTTATTATTAGCTTTTGCAGTGAAAAAACCAGTAAAATCACCATTCTGAATGTTTGTTAAATTCCCTAGATATGCATCATTTTCAAAAACTTGACAAATAGCGTTATTTAAATCTTTAAATGGCTTGTTACTGAGGATGCCTCTGCTAGCAGTAATGTTAGCAGTTATTAAATCTTCTGAAAAAAGAAGGCTATTTAAAACAATTCGAGAATCTTGCTCTGGCAAATCTTTTGCTTCAATAATTTTTTCACAGGATAAAAAAATGAATACTGTAAACAAACAAATTAATAATTTTATCTTTTTCATATTTTTATTGCTGTTGTTTTTCAAATGCTTCTAGTTCTTCATCATCTTTAAAAATCTCTTTAAAATTTTTAAAATCAAATTTAAAGCTATAACTAATACTAGGAATAAACCGAAACAAGCTTACTTGTTTTAATTGCTGTACTCCATAACTATTTCTAGAAAAGTAAAGAAAATATGGATTTTGTCGACTGTATAAATTATAAACTCCAGCGCTCCAAGTTACGCGACCCCATTTCTTTTTTTTATGTTTATTTATATTTATATCCATTCGGTGATAAGGCGCCATTCGATAATTATTTTTACTGCCGTAATACTGAACCTCTTGTGAAAAATTAAATTCTGAAATATTTGCCGCCAAGTAACTTTGTAATGGTAAACTTATAGCATTTCCTGTTCCGTATACCCAAGTGGATGAAATATCAAGCTTATTACTTAATTTATAAATTGCTACTACAGAAATATCATGTCGTCTATCGTATTTATATGGATAAATTAAACCTTGATTAATTTCTGTAAATTGTCTGTTAGTCCATGATAATGTGTAGCCAATCCAACCATTTAATTTTCCTTTTTTCTTTTGAATTAAAAATTCCGATCCATAGCTCCATCCCATTCCTTGTGCAACTTTTTTCTCCCAGTCACTATTACCCCCAATAAAATTAGCCCCATCTAAGTAATCAATTATATTTTTCATTTCTTTATAATATCCTTCAGCGCTGAATTCAAATGCGTTATTTTTAAGGCTTTTTGCTAAACCAAATGCGCCTTGAAAAGATTGTTGAGGTTTAATTAATTTTGTTGCGGGCACCCATAAATCTGTTGGAAGGCCAACATTCGAATTTGATAAAAGATGAATAAATTGCATCATGCTTGCGTAAGAGGCCTTTATACTCCAATTATTTGGCAATAAGTATCTTCCGGTAAAGCGCGGCTGAACCGATTTATAAATATTATTTTGAACTAAAAAACCTGCAGCATGAATACCAAAATTTATTTTTAATTTTGAATTTATTTTCCAATCATCTTCGACGTAAAAATTTAATTCGGTGGCAAAAATATCAGGATTTCCACTTATTGTATCAATATCTCTAACAAAACCAGTTGTTTTATATTGTTCGGCTCCAGTTTTAAAAACATGATAAATATAATTTGATCCAAATTTAACAAAGTGATTAGGGGTTGGCATATAGTCAAAATTTATTTTTACTGCCCAATCATTTATACCTGAAAAATAATTTGCCGTTTGCTTTGTGTCATTTTTAAGGTCTTTAAATTCTTGCCCAATTCCAAATAAGTATTGTGTGTATGTTACGCCTGTATTGCAAAATAATCGATTATTAAATACATGATTCCATCTGGCAGAACCAATAGCATTTCCCCATTTTAAATAGCCATCATAAGTTGTTTCGCCAAATGTCGACCCTGTAGAAAAAGAAAAATTATCTAATCCTTTGTAAAAACTTAAAAAAAGCTTGTCTTTATCTGAAAATTTATGATTTACTTTTAAGTTTAAATCATAAAAGTAATATCCTCCCTCGCCTCCTCCTAAAGTTATGGCCCGTACAATTGGACGGGTTAGTTTATCAATATAAGTGCGACGAGCGGTGAAAAGAAAAGATGTTTTATCTTTCAAAATAGGGCCTTCAATAAGTATTTTGCTTGTAATTAATCCAATAGACCCTTCTACATTATACTTGCGCATATTTCCATCTTTCATATTAATATCAATAACAGAAGATAATCTCCCCCCATATCTAGCAGGAAACCCACCTTTAGTTAACTCTACATTTTTTATAGCATCTGCATTAAAAGTTGAAAAGAATCCAAATAAGTGAGAAGCATTATAAATAGGGGCCCCATCTAATAAAATTAAATTTTGATCTGGACCGCCACCTCTAACATATAATCCGCTAGATCCTTCTCCGCCACTCTTAACACCTGGCAATAATTGTAACACCTTTAATACATCAACTTCTCCGAGCAAGGCAGGCACTTTTTTTATCTGTTCAATAGGGATATTAATTACACTCATTTTTGATTGATCTTCAATTCGTTGACTTTCGTCGGCTAAAACTTCTACGGTTTGCAATTGATTAATAAGGTTTAAATCAATATTAAGAGAAATATCTTGATTTAGTTTAAATGATACATATTGAGGAGTAAACCCAATATAAGAAATTAAAATATTTACACTATCGCTTGGTAAAGTTAGACTAAAGAATCCATAGTTATTTGTTGTAGTTCCTAATTTAGTTTTCCCATCATAAATAATAGCACCAATAATTTTTTCTTGAGTTTTACTATCGCTTACATAACCAGAAATAGTATATTTTTGGGCTCTAAAAAAAAACGAGCTAATTATTAGTATAATTAAAGCAATTTGCTTTTTCATATAAACATTTTGGTTTTTATATTTAGAACTAAAGTAATAAAAAATACATCTTTATAATAAATTAAAAAGTAATACAACTTAATTTTCTTTTATCCATTTTGATAAGTCTAAAATAACTTTTTCGTCAACGCTTCCTTGTTTTTCATATTCGGAAGGAACTGATTTTTCTATACCATTAAAAAATAAATGATTTAAGTTATCATAAAATATAAATTTATTTTTTGTTTGATTAGATAGAGCCGCTTTCCATAATTCAAAATCAATTTTTGTTACTTGATAATCTCTTCCTCCTTGCAAAACTAAAATAGGCTGTTTTAATTGACTTGTAATTTTAGTATTAATTAGTTGAGATAAACTTTCCCAATACTCGAATGGTAAATTTAATGGCAATTCATTAGGCTTCAATTTTTTTAGAGCCTTTAAATTTTTCACTAAACTTAATTCTTTTGTTAGCGATTCTATATTCTTTTTTTCTTCTGCACTAATACTATCTATACTAAAAATATATCGGGTTTGCTCTAATAAAACATCTTCAAAATTTCGGGCGGGCCCAGCAAATAGAATTACACCTCGAACATCTTTGCTTTTTGAAGCAACTTTAGAAGCGCATACAGCGCCCAAGCTATGGCCTAATAAATAAATGTGTGATTTTTTAGTTGTCGGATGTTTGCGAATTAATTTAATTGCATTTAAAGCATCAAAAATATATTCTTCATATAAATCGTAATGCCCCTTTTTATTGTAAAATTTATTGCCATAAACTTTAGTTCGTTTATCGTATCTTAAACTCGCAATTCCATTAGAGGCTAAGCCTATTGCAAGATCTTTAAAGGGTTTGTTTGGCCCTATACTTTCGTCTTTATCATTAGGGCCTGAACCTGAAATTAAAATAACTATTGGTGGATTAGTAGTATTATTTGGAATGGATAAAATGCCAGGTAATTCAAAGGTGTTAGTCTTAACGCTAACTTTATTTTCATAAAAAGAACCGAATTTATTATAAGGAGGGGCAGAGTAGCTTTTATCATTTTTAGGTGGCTTAAAATAAATGCCATCAATTTTATTAATCGCATTAAAATGTAAACTTAAATTTAATTTATTTTTTTCGAATTTACATAAAGCAATAATAACCGAATCTTTGCCTTCAACATTTTCGCTTCGCAGATCAGAATAGCCAATATATTGGCCCATAAACTTTGCAAAGCCTCCCCACATTTGTTCAAGCATTTCGGCGCTTAATTTAGAAGTAATTATGGTATCAAAAAAAGAATAAGCACTATCAAATTTTTGATTTTCTAGTTTATTAATAAATACTTTTGCCGCAGTTAGATTTTTAACTTGAGAAGAAAAATTAGTACTTATTAAAATAAATGCGATGAAGAACTTAAACATAGGAGGCTAATTAAAATGTTTTTCTGTTAAAGCTCAGAAATTTTAGCATCCAATTGGGCAAGGCTTTTTCGGGAGCTCTTTTCCGCAGATCCAAATACCAGCCAAATTTTTTTAAAATTGGAATTTTTTTTGTTTCAACAAATTCGATTAACGTTTTGTCGGGGTCTTCGATATAGGTAAAATGTCCAGCCGCCTCTCCCATCTCAAAACCAGAGCCCCCATCTATAGTAAATGGATGTCCTGCCGACTCACATTTTACTTTTAATGCAGCCATATTTTTAATATCAAAACATAAATGTATAAAACCCAAATCGCCCCAAAGTCTATTTTCGAAAATAGCTCGTGGATGATAATTTTGAGCTTCAATTAGTTCAATATAACTAGTGCCAAAAAGTTTAGAAAAAGGTCCAACCCGAGATTTACTATGAGTTAAAATTGCTCTTTTGGTTTTAACTGATCCGCCTGGCAACACGGCTAGGTCTTCGAAAGAGTTTTCTCCTTTAAATAAAACAGAGTCATAACCCAAAATTTCAGAATAAAATTGGATCGACTTTTCAAGGTTGCTCACACCAATTATCATTCCTATAGGGCCTCCAGTGCTTTTTAATCCTTTGCCAAACCAAATAGTATCTTCAATAATTTCAAAAAAATTACCAAAGACATCTTGTATAAAAAAATGGTCTTTACCTTCTGGATTTTTTGTGATCGGACCTAATACGCGCACTTTTTTAGAATTAAAAAAATCAAAACTATCTTTAACATTTTCAGATTTTATTTTAGCACAAAATAAACCTAAATCTCCTAATTGAGGCATAAAAGCTGGAGCTTGAGGAATTCGGCTGGTGTATTGCCAAATTTCGAAACCTCCGCCACCTTTTAAATTAATAGCCAAAATAGCATGCCTTTGATGAGGCTTTCCGCCTGTATAAGGAAGCATTAAATTTGCTTCAGCCGCCTCTTCAAAAATAGGTACATCCATTCCAAAATTTTGGTTGTACCATTTAAATCCTTCAGTTACATTAGAAACTCCAATGCCAATTTGTTGAATGCCAGAAATAATATAATTGTTCATCTTCTTGTAATAAAACTTTTGGTAAATTTACACTGTAAAAATACTAAAATTATGTACGGTCATTTAAAACTTCAATTACAAACTACTTTAAGCGACATTGAAAAAAACGGATTGTTTAAGCGCGAACGAATTATTACTTCGCCAATGGACGCAGTTGTAAAAGTAAACGGAAATGATGTTTTAGTTTTTTGTGGGAATAATTACTTAGGCCTTTCTAGTCATCCAAAAGTGATTGAGGGAGCAAAAAATGCATTAAATACCCATGGATTTGGTATGAGCAGCGTTCGCTTTATTTGTGGAACCCAAGATATTCATAAACAACTTGAAGAAAAAATAGCGCAATTTTTAGGGACAGAAGATACAATTTTATATGCAGCCGCTTTTGATGCAAATGGCGGGGTATTTGAGCCTTTATTTGATGAAAATGATGCAATTATTAGCGACGAATTAAATCATGCGAGCATTATCGATGGCGTACGCTTATGTAAAGCCAAACGATATAGATATAAAAATTGCGACATAGCTGATTTGGAAGAACAATTAAAAGCTTCGCAAGCTCAACGACATCGAATTATTGTAACTGACGGTGTTTTTAGTATGGATGGCTTTGTTGCGCCTTTAGATAAAATATGCGACTTAGCAGATAAATATAATGCTTTAGTGATGGTAGACGAATGCCATGCAAGTGGCTTTCTCGGAAAAACCGGAAGAGGAACAATTGAGGCGAAAAATGTAATTGGTAGAGTAGATATAATAACTGGCACTCTCGGAAAGGCATTGGGTGGAGCTATGGGTGGATTTACAAGTGGCCGTAAAGAAATTATAGAATTACTACGTCAGCGTTCTAGGCCTTATTTATTTAGTAATTCGTTGGCGCCAAATATTGTTGGAGCAAGTATTGCAGTATTTGATTTATTAACTGAAACTACAAGTTTGCGAGATAAATTAGAGTGGAATATAAATTATTTTAAAAAAGGGATTAAAGAAACTGGGCTTGAAATAAAAGATGGAGACAGCGCTATTGTTCCTGTAATGTTATATGACGCTAAAATAGCTCAATCTTTTGCCGAAAAATTGTTGCAAGAAGGTATTTATGTTATTGGATTTTTTTACCCAGTAGTTCCAAAAGATAAAGCGCGCATCAGGGTTCAATTAAGTGCTGCCCACGAAAAAGAACATTTAGATAAAGCCATTGCGGCCTTTGAGAAAGTGGGCAGAGATTTGGGGGTTATTAAATAGGGGCTTGGTTTTTTAACATTATTTTGAGGTCGGAAGCTCTATTATTATTGTAATTTTTCAAAATACTATAATTCATAGCAAGAGGCTGCTATCTTTCCTTATACTTTTGTGTAAACATTAAGTAAATCGTTTATTTAAATCGAAATAATATATTTAATAAGCGAATTTTATATTGTAATCAATTAAAATATATATCATGGCAAAGAAAAATGCAGAAGAGTTAATGGAGCTAGTTGAAAAAAAGACAATGAACTCAGAAAAACTTAAGGCGCTCCAATTAACCTTGGATAAATTAGAAAAAACATACGGTAAAGGAACTGTAATGAAACTTGGCGATAGTAAAATTGAAGCTATGGAAGTTATTTCTACCGGATCATTGGGATTAGACATTGCTTTAGGCGTTGGAGGATTACCAAAGGGGCGTGTAGTAGAAATTTATGGACCAGAGTCTTCAGGTAAAACCACTTTGGCCATTCATGCTATTGCCAATGTTCAAAAAACCGGAGGTATTGCTGCTTTTATTGATGCAGAACACGCATTTGATAGATTTTATGCTGAAAAATTAGGAGTGGATACAGGAAATTTATTAATATCTCAGCCAGATAATGGCGAGCAGGCATTGGAAATTGCTGATAATTTAATTCGAAGCGGTGCTGTAGATTTAGTAGTTATTGACTCTGTTGCTGCCCTCACGCCAAAAGCCGAAATTGAAGGTGAAATGGGTGATAGCCGCATGGGGTTACAGGCTAGATTAATGAGTCAGGCCTTGAGAAAACTAACTGGTTCTATTAATAGAACAGGTTGTTGTTGCATTTTTATTAATCAGTTGCGCGAAAAAATTGGTATTATGTTTGGAAATCCAGAGACCACAACTGGTGGTAATGCTTTAAAATTTTATGCATCTATAAGATTGGATATTAGAAGAATAAGCCAAATAAAAGAAGGGGATATTGTTTCTGGAAATAGAGCAAGAGTAAAAGTGGTTAAAAATAAATTAGCACCACCTTTTCGAATGGCCGAATTTGATATCGTTTTCGGAGAAGGAATAAGTAGAGTTGGAGAGATTATTGATATTGGCGTAGAAAAAGGGATTATAAAAAAAGCGGGCTCTTGGTTTAGTTATGATGAAACAAAATTAGGGCAAGGAAGGGATGCCGTAAAATCTTTATTTAATGAAAATCCTGATTTAGCTGAAGAAATAGAATTTAAAATTAAAGAAGCTTTGGCTACTGAAATTGCCCCAGTTGAATAAAAAAACTTGTTTGAGAAATTTGTTAAAAAAAAGCCATTCTGAAAAGAATGGCTTTTATAGTTTTATAATATAAAAACTTTTTGAAACTTTTTAGAAGTATAAAAAATTAGTCTTCGCTTCTACTTAATGCATAAATTACAAGTCCAAAACCAATTTTGTTTACAGCATCGCCGATATTGTAAACAATGTCCATACTTGCCCTATCTTTCATGAAAGAATACCACTGACCATCAGCAGTTCCAATCATATATCCAATTGGATAAATAGCCCATCCAATAACTACAAATTTTAGTAATGAATTTACAGCTTTTTGTACAGAAGGGGAACTTGATTTAGATAGTTTTGCAACATCACCCATCCAAACTTCATATACAATATAGAAATAAGCTAAACCTGAAATTAAACCCCACATTGCTGCATTGCCTTTGTAAACAGCTTCTCCAAAATAACCTGTTACTAACATAATTACTGAAGCGAAAATTAACTTCCATAACAAACCTATTTTAGCACCAGCTTTTTTGGTGATTAAATAAAACTCAACACACATTAACGGAACAGTAAGAATCCAATCAACATAACGGAAAAAAATTGGAGATTTTCCAGTGCTAAGATTATAATCTCTCATGTAGTAATAGTGAACTGCTGCGATGAAAGTTATTAAACCAGAAACGAGAATAGATGTTCTCCATTCAGTTTTTGTGTTTCCAAGTTCAAAAAAGAAGAAAACTGATGCGGCCATCATGGCCATGGTTCCGATAAAAAACGTAAAAGCTACGTAATTGTCTGTTGCAATTTCTAAAGAATGTTCCATTTTAATTAATAAAGTTAATATTATCTTACTCTTAGGATTTTCAGTTACTCCCTGTTTTTATTAGTTTAGCAGCTCTAGCAATCGCAATATTAAACAAATAAATTTAAAAAACGTTTATTTATGTTAATTTATATTTAACAATTATCAAGAATGAATTTTAAATTTCAAAAAATATTCGGTAGAATCTAGTTTTTATCGGTAGAAATTCTATTTTACAGATTTTAATGAGATTTATTAGTTCAAAAGTACATTAATAATGAAATTATTTTATTGCCCCCAAAAAAATATATGCATTTAAGCACAAATAAAATAAGGCAGGGAATGATATCCAGAAGCTATCTTTTGATTTTATTCTTATAACTAAGCCTGATAACATAAGTAGGGCAAGGCCTACAGACGATATTATTAAAATTAGATTAAATTTTAGTCCGATTAATAGACCCATGGCCCCGAAAAGTTCTAATATTATGATTAAAAGTCCGAGTTTATCTATATTAAATCTTTTGAATTCGTTTTTCATATGGGGGTATAAAAAATACGAAGCAACATAAGCAAAGAAAGAAATGCTTGACAATAGAATACAAATTTTTTCTATATTCATAGAGGGGGTTTTGATGTAATTGCTAAAAAAGCACATAAAATCAAAAGAATAAGAGAAGGCAAATGTTTTATAAAAAAATTTTTTATTTTAAAATGAAAATATTGAGCTGCTATCATGAAAAAGCCCATAAGAATTGAGGTAATAAATACAAATGATGAAAACCAAATACCCACTAAAAGCAAAGTTGCTAAACAAATTTTTGTTGCTCCTACAAAATTTCGAGTTATATCGCTAAGCCCGAATTGCTTAAACTCTTTAAGCACGTTTTCAAACCTAAAAATCCATACATAAGCTACAGATATTGCTATAGTTACTTGTGTTAATTTTATAATATATTCCATTTATTTATTTTTATATTATTTAGATTATTAAATATTTGCAAGAGCAATTAAATTGTGTTTAAACTTTAGTTTCAAATATGATTTTAATTAATTATTTAAATTTTTAATTTTTAATTTTTCAAGTGCAATTTCTTTCTCAAATTTATTATGAATAACAAGTATAAGTAAACCAAAAATAATAGCAGTCAAAATTAGTAATGTGTTTAATAATCCTGTAACAGAAAAAGATATCCTAATTAAGATGGTAGAAATTATAAATCCAGAATTTCTAATGACCTTATGAAATTCAACGGTATAGAAAAAAGAAAACAATAATAAAACAACATCTGCAATAATTAAAATAGTAAAAAACTGTTCAAAGAAAATATTATTGATATTTTTAAATGAGACCTCTGCATCTGAACTAAGTTTAGTAGAACTTAAAAACCAAATAACAAATGAATATATAGCAACAAAAAACAGAACGGGAACTAAAGATGCAGCAACTACTTTTTTAATTTTTATAAATTTAATAGTCCCTTCAATTTGAGAATCTTCTAAATCATTATTTCGGTATCTTTTTTTACTTTGTTTATAAAATAGGAAAATAAGTAAAAAAAGCAGAACGGAGGCCACTAAATCATATGTAAACTGTAAATCATATTTTATTTTAAACCAGTCAGATGAGAGCGATAAGTTGGAAAGATCTTTAAATAATCGTCGGATAATAATAAGTGTAATGATTTCATATTGCTTGCTGATATATGTTGTAATAGATTTTGGGAGATAATGAATTAATAAGTATACCTCATAAATAAGAATAAATGAAAAAGGGGTATAAATAGCTGCTATAGGATTTTTAAGAAGATCTGATGGATTTACTAACGAAATAATACCAAAGTCAACAAGGCAAATAATTATTAAATGCACAATAAAGCTGGCAATGGCTATTAATAAAATAATTTGTTCACTTCTTTTTTTAGTTTTATCTGAAAGAAGGTATTGATATAGATGCTTAAATTTATTCATTAGTGTAATTATAATTTATATTAATTTTTAATCAAGCAACAAATTTAAGTTTGTAAAGTTTTAAATTTCGTTAAAATATCTGTATATATTAAGTTTGTATTTTATTTTTTATTATTTATTTATCATTTAAATAATAAATATTTAGATTGTAACAATTTTTTAAATTAAATTAATATTTAAGTAATAATTTTTTTATAAAATTGATGCATAAGTAAGAAGTGGGGCAGGCTTATGCATGCTAAAAAAATAAAGCCATCTGCTTGCAAACGATATAAATTTAAAAGACCAGTGAAATCAAAAATAAATAAAGATAAGAAAAGAAAGGAGGCGCCAATTAAATAAGGCAGCGCACTTTTATACAATTGGATAGAATTGATATTTAATTTAAGTTTTAAATGCCCCCAAGCATTTAAACTGTGCTGGCAAATAAAATATAGAGAAAAAGCCAAAATTAATGGCATTTTACAGCCCGTAATAAGCATTAAAATCAGCATTAAAAAGCCAGCTTTTTTAAATAATAAAAATTCACATAAAAGATAAACCACGCTAATCAGAGACAGAGGAAATTTATACATTATTAATTCATTTGTGTATAATTTGATATTATCTAAGCCTCTAATTTTTGAGATAACTTCAATTGATTCATTCAAATGGGTAAAAATAATAAAGAATAAAACAGATGATCCTATTAGAAAACCCCTTATATAGATTTTAATATTATTCAAGTGGACTCCCATTTCCTCTAATTCGGATTCACCAAAATGAAAAGAAGAATATAGTATAAATAGTATAATCGAAAATAATGGAAAGTAGCGCCAAAATATAAAATAGGATATAATTATTATTAAATACCTAAAAATAAATTCAAACAATGGTCTTTTATTTTGAGCTTTCAGCAAGTGATCAACTGCTCCATGAGGGATTCCAAATAATAATAAGCCGATAATTATTAAGAAATACCCGAAATTAAGTGATATAACGTTATTGAAATATTGCAAAATAAAATAAATTAAAACACCAACAAACGAAAATAAATAACGCAAAGCATTTATTTTTTTTAAATGTATAAATAAAGATTTTATAAAAGTAAATATGGGCAAAGAGGCAAATATTTTAATTTCTTGACCAAAAGATGTTTTTTCATCTAAAAATAAAAAGATAGTATATATATTTTGGCTTTTAAACAAGTTCGTAAAAATCTTTTTTCCTTTTTTAGGCCATTTAAGAAGTATAGTAAGCAAAAGAATATCGTAAAACCGGAAACGACTTTTTTTATGGAGTGATATTTGATTAAAATGTTTAAAGGTTTCGTTGTAAATATTATCAGAAACTATTGAAGCAAAATTATACATGTTTTTAAATCCATATCCTGTGCTCGGCTTAATTAAATTTGCTTTAGCGCCAGTATTTAAAACGCCTTGAAAATCGTTTTTAGGATGTTGATAGCTTGTCATTGGAATACAACCAGATTCTTCAGCAACAATTTCATAGCTGCCATATTCAGCTTTTATTTTTTTATCTAAAATTTTCTTAGCGTAATCCAAATCAATTTTTTCTGATCCAAATCGGGTTAATTCAATTAATGATTCTTTTGAAGAGAAGGGGAGTGTATAAACAAATTGAGTAAAATCACTTTGGTCTACATTAAAGTTCATCATTTCAAAAGAATCTTCAAAAAAAACAGCTTTTTCACATTTAATGTGTAATCCATAAAATGATTGATTTAAGTATATTTCATTAGAATTAATTTGAGAATATGGGGGGGTTCTACTATCAAATATTAATTTGGATTTTAATGTCCCACCTGAAGTATTTAAATGATAAATTTCATCATCAGAAATTATTGTATCTGCATAAAAGTTTAAGATAGGAATATCTTCATTTATCAGTTTATCTATTAGATACTCATATAAATCTATACTTTTAATAAAATAATAGGGTTGTTTTTCAATATTTTGTGAAGGAGAGCCGTTTACTTCAATGGCTGTATAAAAATGACTTATTATAGGCTTAAGATCATTAACAATTGAATCATTTGGTAAGGCCCAGAAGCAATATGTTTTATCATTTGTATTCTTTTTTATTGGCTCAACAAATGCGATTTTTTTATTTGAAACCAAGCCTCTTTTTAATAAAGATAAAAAAATTAAACTATTGCCTGCGCCAAGACCTATAAAAAGGAAATCATAAACCGTTTCATTGTTAATATAAGCAGTGGATGATTTTGTTTTATTCATAAATAATTAGTTAAAGGTAAATTATAATAATAATATAAATAAACAGAGTAGATTAAATTAAAATATATATATTTGATAAATTAAAATTATGAAAAAAATTATCTTACTTTTCTTATTTATTGTAACGTTTTTTCCTTCTTGCAAAAAAGCCTATACTTGCGATTGCACGGTTACTGAAAAAATAACTGATGATTCAACTGGAGTTGTCGAAACCTTTGTTTATAAAAATAACACATCTGTTTATAGCGAGAAGATGACAGAAGCTCAGGCCTTATCAGCTTGTGATCATGAAGAAATTGGCATTCAATCAAATTTTGATGCACTAATGACGGATAACGGCAAAAACACTCCTGATCCGAATGTTGTTGTTACCACAGATTGTAAAATAAAATAAAATATAAAAATTTAAACATGAAAAATTCTCATTTATTTTTAATTTCTATAGTTGTAATTGCAATTATTTCTTGTAAAAAAACATATACTTGTGATTGTGAAACCAACACTGTAATATCTTTTATGGGCTCTGTTGATTCAGTATATTCAAAATCTAAAATAGTACCTTACAGTGAAAAGATGACAGAGACTCAAGCAAAATCAGCTTGTGACCACGAAGCTGAATCTATAAAAACAACAGAAGAAAATGCCATTAAGACTTATTTTCCACCGGGTTTTGGCTTATCCTCGAACGTATCTACTACTTGTGATTTAAAATAATACGATTTTTGTGTTATTTATTGAAAATTATTTAAAACACAATATTTTCAATATCGGAGTCGTTTACAATATTTGGAATAGTAACCAATAAATTAGGAGTTCTGTCCATTTCGCGTTTAATAGCAAATAAAGCTTCTTCGTTTCTGGCCCAGGCTCTTCGAGAAATGCCATTGTTAACATCCCAGAACAACATTTGCTCAAGTTTTTTTTCGGCATCAACACTTCCGTCCAGCACTAATCCAAATCCGCCATTAATTACTTCCCCCCATCCAACCCCACCCCCGTTATGGAGGCTGACCCAAGTAGCACCTCTAAAAGCATCTCCTACAAAATTTTGTACAGCCATATCAGCGGTAAATTTACTGCCATCATAAATGTTGGAGGTTTCTCTGTAAGGCGAATCAGTGCCGCTTACATCATGATGGTCGCGACCTATTACTATTGGGGCTGAAATAAGACCAGTTTTTATGGCTCGATTGAGAGCTTTAGCAATTTTAATTCTACCTTCGCTGTCAGCGTATAAAATTCGCGCTTGAGACCCAACTACTAAGTTATTTTTTTTAGCATCTTTAATCCAAACGATGTTGTCATAAAGTTGTTGTTTAATTTCTTCGGGAGCATTTTGATAGATTGAAGAAAGAACTTCTTCGGCTAATTTATCGGTAATTTCTAAATCTTCAATTTTTGCTGAGGAGCAAACCCATCGAAATGGACCAAAGCCATAATCAAAACACATGGGCCCTAAAATATCTTGTATATAACTTTTATATTTAAAGTCGCCATTACTTTTTAAAATATCGGCACCCGCTCTACCAGCTTCTAATAAAAATGCATTCCCATAGTCAAAAAAGTACATGCCTTTTTCTGAAAATTTATTTATGCAATTGGCATGCCTTCGCAAAGTTTTTTGAATTTCTTCTTTAAATTTGTTTGGATTTTCAGCCATCATGGTATTACTTTCTTCTAGAGAGTAACCACAAGGGTAATATCCTCCTGCCCATGGATTATGTAAGGACGATTGATCTGTTCCGATGTCTACTTGTATATTTTCTTTCAAAAGGATTTCCCATAAATCAACTACATTGCCTTGATATGCTAAACTAATAGCTTCTTTATTAATTTGAGCTTGTTTTGTTCGATTTATTAATGGGTTTAAATCGGTATAAACTTCATCTATCCAACCTTGGGCTAATCTTGTTTGTACCGCTTTGGGATTAATTTCGGAGGTGATAGAAACTAAGCCGGCAATTTTTGCTGCTTTTGGTTGGGCGCCGCTCATTCCTCCTAAACCACAGGTTACAAATAATTTTCCTTTACAATCTTCATGAGTTTTAAATTTTTTTCGAGCAGCATTCATAACAGTTATCGTTGTGCCGTGTACAATACCTTGCGGACCTATATACATAAAGCTACCAGCCGTCATTTGCCCGTATTGAGTTACTCCTAGCGCATTAAACTTTTCCAAGTCATCAGGTTTGCTGTAATTAGGGATCATCATTCCATTAGTTACTACAAGTCGAGGAGCGTCTTTAGTCGATGGGAACAAGCCAGCAGGATGACCACTATATATTACAAGAGTTTGCTCATCGGTCATATTTGCTAAGTAGCTCATCGTTATTAAGTATTGCGCCCAGTTTTGAAAAACCGAACCATTACCACCATAGGTAATTAATTCATGAGGATGTTGAGCAATATCGTTATCTAAATTATTGCTTAACATGTGCATAATTGCTGCTGCATGTATACTTTTATGTGGATAATCTGAAACTGGACGGGCATAAATTTTATAATCAGGGCGAAATCGATACATATAAATTCGACCATATTTTTTTAATTCTTCGGCGAATTCTTTTGCTAAAACAGCATGATGTTTTTTATCAAAATAACGTAAGGCGTTTTTAAGGGCTAATTTTTTTTCATCTAATGAAAGAATATCTTTTCGTTTGGGGGCATGATTAATATTAGGTTCATAAAGTTTTTGATTAGGCAATTCTTTTGGAATGCCCTGTGAAATAATATCTTTAAAATCGCGCAACGTCATATATAAATACTAAAAGAGTAAGTGTTATTTTTTATGTTTTTTTTTATCAAAAGAGTCATTATTTTTATTGTAGTTAAAAGGACAATGTTTACACCCACTTTTACAACAATAGCCTCGTTTTAAGTGATATTTTTCAGTAAAAATAATAAATCCTTCAGGGCTATAATAAAAATCTTCAGAATTTAACTCTTTATCAAACATGATGGGTTAAAATTAAGAACTAAAAAAGGTAATTAAAATTATTCTAAGCGTTTAATTGAGCAGCCAATAGATTTAGTTTCTTGCCTTTTAGGTATTTCATTTTTAAGTAATGAAGAAAGGGCGTCTTTTAAATAAAAAGTATTAACTGCCGAAGGATCTTTAATATTGTCATCTATAGCGCCTTTATATATTAAACCCTTGTTATTAAATAAAAAGCAGTGCGGAGTTTTTAAAGCACCAAAGGCGTTAGCTAATTGGCTTTTTTCGTCAATCAAATAAGCACACTTTAGTTTTTGATTATTATAGTATTTTATCATTTCTTCAAAACTATCTTCTTCATTACGTTGAGCTTCGTTGCTATTAATTATGGCGCAACCAACACTATTTGCTAAACAAAAGTCGGTTATTGTTTTTATGCGGCCTTCACTTTTTACTACATAAGGACAAGTGTTACAACTAAATATAACCAAAAGTCCTTTGCTGGTTTTTAATTCGTTTAAAGAAGTCATTTTTCCTGAAACATCTTTCATTAGATAATCATTTTTTGGTAACGCGGCATTTATAGGCAATTCATCTATTTCAATTTTATTTATAAATGCGATCGAAATAGTGTTAATAATAGTGACTATAAAAAATAATGAGATTTTGATTTTCATAAATTTAATTTAAAACGTAACAAATTTAAGTTATTATAGTTCAGAAAAAGATGGTTTTTTAATTTTATTTTATAGTTAATTACTATAAAATTAATTTACAGTTTACTTTATAAAAAACCAATTGTTTATTTTTTTTCTGCACTTATGTAAATCTTGGGGAGATATTTAAGAAATTTATAATGTGGAAGAAAATATTTTAGAAGAACAGAAAAAAAAATCTCGATTAAAACAAGTTGGGAAAATTATTTTTTATGTTTTTTTATTTATGTTACTGACTATTTTATCATTAGTCGGATTATTATTTATTTTTGAAGACGAGGTAAAATCATCCATTCTTTCTAAGTTAAATTCGCAGCTTAACGCAGAGGTTAAAATTAACCCTAGGGACATAAATATCACTATTTTAAAATCTTTTCCTGATTGTTCGATTGAATTTAAGAACGCGCTTATGATGGAGGCTATTCAAATAAAAAAAAGAGACACACTTTTATTTGCCAAACAAATTAATTTATATTTCAATATAATAGATTTATGGAACAAAAAATATAGTATTAAAAAAATAAAAATTGATCGGGCTAAAGTAAAAATGGCGGTATCAGAAAATGGCATTTCAAACTATATTTTTTGGAAAAAATTAAATAATCAAAATATAAAAACAAATGACACTTTAAGTTTTAAACTTAATTTAATAACCATTAAAAACAGTATTTTGATTTATAAAAATAAACAACAAGAATTTAGAACCGAAATGGCCATAAATGAACTTGATTTAAAATGAAATTTTACGGAAAAAGACTCCGAAATTTCTACAAAGGTTGATCTTTTTGTTGATTTAATAGCAATAAATAACACAATTAATTTAAAGAAAAAAGCAATTAATTTTTCGGTTGATTTAAAAATACAAGGAGATGCTTTTTCTTTTAATGAGTTAAGAATTAATTTAAATAAGATGGCTCTTGATTTTAATGGAAAAGGAATTTATAAAGATAGTCTTGAAAATTTAGAGATAAATTTTACAGCCCCCGATATGGATATTGCTTCTGTAATTTCTTTATTACCAAAAACAATATTAACTAATATTGATGACTATAAAAGTACAGGAAATTTTTATGCGATAGGCGGGCTTAATTATTCATTAAAAAAAGAGTGGAATATTAAAACCGCTTTTGGCATTAAGAACGGAGAGGTTACCTATAAGCCAAAATCTACTAAATTAACTAGCATTAATCTAGAGGGAGATTTTAATTATAGTAAACTAGCTTCGGGCTTAAATTTAAAGAATGTGAATTTAAAATTAAATAATGATGAAATTGAGGGTTCATGCATAATTAAAGATTTTAAAGCGCCTTATTTGAAATTAATTACACAAGCAAAAGTTCACCTTGAAAATTTACAGTCATTTTATCCAATAGACACAATTAAATTAGCCAAAGGAGAAATTAGCATTTATTCTAATTTGGAAGGATTGATTAGCGATTTAAAGAGCAAAACATTTTCAAAACTTGTTAAGTTAAAATTAGAAGCTAAATTAAATAATATTGAAGTTTTGTTTAAAGGCGACGAGTCTTCTTTTGTTTTAGAAAATTGTTTGATTTTAGCTAAAGATAGAGAAATTGAAGTAAAGGACTTAAAATTAAAAAAAGGCGATTCTGATTTTGAATTGAATGGTAAATTACCAGGAATTTTTAATTATATTATAGATAGTAAATCTCCATTATTTATGGAGGGAAGTTTATTTTCAAATTACATCAAGTTTGAAGATTTTATACCAAAACAAATAGTTTCTGAAAAACAAAATTCTGCAATTATTCCTTTAAATATAAATTTAGCTTTAAAGACCGAAATAAAGAAACTATCATATTCCAAATTTTTAGCTGAAAATATTTCAGGGCAAATCGACATCAAAAATCAAAAGGCAATGATTAGCGACATAACACTTAAAACTATGGATGGCGAGGCGCAAATTGAAATAATTGCTAACAATATTGGAGATAATTTGATAATAGATTTAAGTAGTAAAATTAATGGGGTAAATATCAAACAGTTATTTAAATCGTTTAATAATTTTGGGCAAAGTATAATTATAGATGAACAAATAAAAGGGCTTGGACATGCAAATATTAACTTATCAGGTAAATGGAATAATAGGCTTGAATCTGATCTAAAATCTATAAAGGCTTCAGGTAATATTAGTATTGAGAAAGGTGAATTAATTAATTTTAAGCCGCTTATGAGCCTTTCAAAATATTTAAAAATAGAAGATTTAATGCATATAAGATTTTCGACTCTAGAAAGTAAGATCGAGATTAAAGAGTTGACAATTAATTTTCCAAAAACTGCAATTAAAAACTCAGTATTAAATTTAGAGTTGGAGGGGACACATAATTTTGATAATATAATTGATTATCATATAAGACTATTGATTTCAGAGTTAAAAGAAAAAAGAAAAAAATCAAAACAAGAAGAATTTGGCGACATAGAGATGGACATAGAAGATAAACGAACAATTTTTATAAGAATGAAAGGAAATATTGATAACCCAAAAATAGAATATGATTTTAAGGGACTGAAATCTAAAATTAAAGAAGATATTATAAAAGAAAAGCAAAACTGGAAAGATTTAAAAGAACAATTTAAACAAGATATTGGCTTAATCAAAAAAGATACCTTAGATAAAAGAAATAAAGCAACACAAAATAAATTCGAATTAGAAAAACCTAAAAATAATTCGTTAAAGCCAACATTAGAATTAAAAAAGAAAACTGAAGATGATGATGACTTTTAGAGAAATTTAGAGCTTAGAATTATTAGGTTCAGTTTGTTTTTTTTATCATTATCTTTATAAATCTTAATATAGTTAATTTGAATATTTACGATAAAAAAAATCAATGGAAGTTTGGGCTTTCCGTCATGGCGTTTTCTATTGTGATTGCATCGTTTTGGTATACCAATAATTTAGTTAAAAATATTTCGAATAACGAAAAACAAAAAGTGAAATTATGGGCTAAGGCAGTTCAAAAAAAAGCAAGTTTAGTTAAATTTACAAAAAAACTTTTTGAAAAAATTAAATTAGGTGAATCCAAAAAAGCTGAGCTTTTTGCCGAAGCAACTAAAGAATTAAGTAAAGGCTCAGATTTAACCAATAATCAAGACATCTCTTTTATTTTAAAAGTTTTACAAGAAAACACAACTGTTCCAGTTATTCTTACCGACGCAGCAGATAATATTTTATCTAAACGCAATTTAGATTCTTTAAAAGAAAACGATCCAGTTTATCTAAATCAGGAATTAAAAAGTATGAAAAATTTATATGACCCTGTTGAAATAAATATTTATAAAGGGATAAAGCAAAAGCTTTATCATAAAGACAGCCGTGTTTTTAACGATATTAAATTAGTGTTTGACAGTTTAATTAAATCCTTTATTACCGAAGTGGTAATTAATTCTGCTGATGTTCCTGTTATTTTTACAAATAATTTAAAAGATACCATTATTGCTATTGGAAAAATTGATGAGAACAAAGTCAATACTCCCGATAAATTACAATTAACTTTAAATAATTTAGCTGCACAAAATACTCCAATTGAAATTGATTTAGGGGATGGATCAAAGGACTATATTTTTTATGCTTCATCTGAATTAATAACAAGGCTAAAGTATTATCCATATATTCAATTTGGTGTAATTGGTTTATTTTTAATTATTGCATATATTTTATTTAGTACAGCCCGAAAAGCTGAGCAAGATCAGGTTTGGGTGGGTATGAGTAAAGAAACCGCGCATCAATTAGGGACCCCACTTTCGTCGCTTATGGCATGGAATGAACACTTGATTACTTTAGGAGTTGACGAGGCCATTGTTGCTGAAATGAACCAAGATGTGAAACGATTAAATACTATTACTGATCGTTTTAGCAAAATCGGATCTCAACCAACTTTATCTTCAGAAAATATTAATCTGTTACTAATAAATGCGGTAGATTATTTAAAGAAACGAACTTCGCGAAACGTTATTTACACTTTAAATTTACCTAAAAAACAAGTAAATATAAATTTATGCGCACCTTTATTTGAATGGGTAATCGAAAATTTGTGTAAAAATGCAGTTGATGCAATGGAGGGCAAAGGGGCTATTATTATTAATTTGACGGATTTTTCAGAAGGGATTTTTATTGATATTATTGATACAGGAAAAGGTATTCCAAAATCAAAGTTTAAAACAATATTTGAACCTGGGTATACCACCAAAAAAAGAGGATGGGGTCTAGGATTAAGTTTAACTAAAAGAATAATCGAATCGTATCATCATGGAAAAATACATGTAATACAAAGTGAAATTAGTAAAGGCACAACCTTTAGAATAGAAATAAAAAACTAATTTTTTTTAGAAGAAATAAGAAAAAAAGATTTTATAGCAATTTAAGAAAAGCTCGCTTTTAAATATTCTCTGTTCATTCTAGCAATATTTTCGAGAGAAATGCTTTTTGGACATTCGGCTTCGCAGGCTCCAGTATTAGTACAATTACCAAAGCCTTCTTCATCCATTTGTTTTACCATGTTTAAAACACGTTCTTTCTTTTCAAATTGGCCTTGAGGCAATAAAGCTAATTGAGAAACTTTTGCCGAAACAAATAGCATCGCACTGCTATTTTTACAGGCCGCTACACATGCACCACAACCAATACAAGCCGCAGCATTAAATGCATCATCAGCATCATGTTTTGGAATTAAAATATTATTAGCATCTTTAGCGTTACCAGTATTTACGGAAACAAACCCCCCTGAAGCTATAATTCTATCAAACGAAGAACGATTTACGGCTAAATCTTTTATTACAGGAAATGCCGCACTTCTCCATGGTTCAACTACAATGGTATCTCCATCTTTAAAGCTTCGCATATGAAGTTGACAAGTTGTAACGCCTTGTTTTGGGCCATGTGGCCTGCCATTTATATACATGCTACACATACCACAAATACCTTCTCGACAATCGTGATCAAATGCGATAGGTTCTTTACCTGAACTAATTAATCTTTCGTTTACAACGTCGAACATTTCTAAAAAACTCATATCAGGCGAAATGCCTTTTGCATCGAAAGTTTCAAAACGACCTTTTTCGTTTTTATTTTTTTGTTTCCACACTTTTAAAGTGAGGTTCATATTTCCTTGACTCATAATTATTATTTGTATGATCGTTGTGCAATTTTAATATTTTCGTAATTTAATTCTTCTTTGTGTAGTTTAAAATCGCTTTCATTTTTATATTCCCATGCCGCAACATAAGCGTAATTTTTATCATCTCTTAAAGCCTCGCCTTCTTCGGTTTGATATTCTTCTCTAAAATGACCGCCGCAGCTTTCTTTTCTATCTAATGCATCAATACACATCAGCTCTCCTAGTTCTAAAAAATCTGCAACTCGAGATGCTTTTTCTAGCTCAGGATTAAATTCATTTGCTTCTCCTGGAACGCACACATCGCTCCAAAATTCTTTTCTCAAAGAGGTAATTTCAGAAATAGCCCAATTTAATCCTTCTTTATTTCGAGCCATACCACATTTTTCCCACATAATTTTTCCTAATCGCTTATGAAAATGATCTACAGGCTTACTGCCTTTTATGTTCATTAACTTATGGATATGATCTTGAACTTTGGCTTCTGCTATTAAAAATGCTTCATTATCGGTAGAAATAGTTTTAGTTCTAATTTCTTCTGATAAATAATCTCCAATTGTATAGGGGATTACAAAGTAACCGTCGGCTAAGCCTTGCATCAAAGCTGATGCGCCTAATCGGTTGGCACCATGGTCACTAAAATTAGCTTCGCCCAAAGCAAACAATCCTGGCACGGTGGTCATCAAATTGTAATCAACCCAAAGTCCACCCATAGTATAGTGAACCGCTGGGTATATTCGCATCGGAACTTCGTAAGGATCTTCGCCAGTAATTTGTTTATACATGTCGAACAAATTCCCATATTTTTCTTTAATAACAGCTTTTCCAAGTCGAATAATTTCTTCTTTACTAGGATTATGTAAATTATGTTTAGTCGTTTCAATTTTTCCATAACGCTCTGTATTAGCAGCAAAATCAAGATATACCGCCATTTTACTGGCTCCTGAGCCAAAGCCAGCATCACACCTTTCTTTAGCCGCTCTGCTTGCTACATCGCGCGGAACTAAATTACCAAAGGCTGGATATCGACGTTCTAGGAAATAATCTCTTTCTTCATCAGGTATATCGTTTGGCTTTCGGGCATCATTTTGTATTTTTGAAGTCCAAATTCTACCATCGTTTCTTAAGGACTCTGACATTAATGTTAGTTTAGACTGATGGTCTCCTGAAACTGGAATGCAAGTTGGATGGATTTGCGTGTAACAAGGATTTCCGAAAAACGCTCCGTTTTTATGGGCTTTCCATGCGGCTGTGACATTACAACCCATAGCGTTGGTTGATAAATAAAAAACATTACCATAACCGCCAGTACACAATAAAACAGCATGACCAAAATGACGCTCTAATTTTCCAGTAATTAAATCGCGGGCAATAATTCCTCTGGCTTTTCCATCTATTTTAACCACTTCCATCATTTCGTGGCGAGCGAATAATTTAACCGCCCCCATTCCAATTTGTCGCTGAAGAGCAGAGTATGCTCCTAACAATAATTGCTGTCCAGTTTGACCAGCCGCGTAAAAAGTTCGTTGAACCTGAGTTCCGCCAAAACTACGGTTGCTCAATGTACCGCCATATTCACGGGCAAAAGGAACTCCTTGAGCACCACATTGATCAATAATACTACCGGATATTTCTGCTAGGCGATGAACATTAGCTTCCCGCGCTCGATAATCACCTCCTTTAATTGTATCGTAAAATAAACGATATACACTATCTCCATCGTTTTGATAATTTTTTGCCGCATTTATCCCGCCTTGTGCAGCTATGCTGTGAGCTCTTCGTGGAGAATCTTGAAAGCAAAATACCTTTACTTTGTATCCCATTTCTGCCAAAGAAGCAGCTGCAGAAGAGCCAGCAAGCCCAGATCCAACCACAATAATTTCTAAACTTCGCTTATTAGCGGGGTTTACTAAGTGAACATTTGATCGATATTTAGTCCATTTTTGTTCTAATGTTCCTTCAGGAATTTTTGCATTTAATTTAGATGATGAAGCCATAATATTTAAATAATAAAGTTTATTTGATTAATTCTGCAAAAATTGCCACCGGCATTGAAGCGAATAATAGACAAACAATAATTGAGAACCAAAGTCCAGTTTTCTTAATAATAGGGGTATATTTTTTGTGATTTAAACCCAATGTTTGAAAGGCCGATTGAAAGCCATGTAAAATATGAAAAAGTAAACTACCCACTCCAATCAAATAAAGAGCCACAATATACCAAACTGAAAAAACTTTTTTCATTTCATTAAAAGTATTATGTTCATCAGCTTTTCCAGTAAAAACTGCAATTTTAGTGTCTATCCAAAAATGGGCTAAGTGAACGACTAAAAAAATAAGTAATAAGGAGCCTAATATACCCATTGAACGGGAATACCAATTGCTATTTGCCGAACCATTTATTTTTTGGTATCCAACAGGACGAGCTTTTTTATTTTCAATAGTAAGCAAAAGCGCAAAAATGATATGCAAAATTAATCCAGCAAAAAGACCAAGTTCTATAATGCGAATAATTGGATTTGTTGCCATAAAGTGAGCCGCAGTATTAAATGTTATTCCACCATCATTTATAAAAATACAAGAATTAACGCTTACGTGAACGATTAAAAAAGAAATTAAAAACAACCCAGTTAAACCCATGGCTATTTTTTTTCCGATTGAAGAAGATAAAAAAAATGATTTTTCGCTCATAATATTAAAAACTTGATAATTTAATTTTTAAAGTTAATCAGATAACAATTATAATCAAGTATAGGTTTAAATGATTTTATATTAAATTTCTAAAAAATATTCAAAATGACTCGTTTCATTCGATAAATAAGGGGACCAAGATTATTTAGAATCATTTTAAATTTTATTAACTTATGTTAAATTTATTTATATTTTTTAAATCTAAAACGGTAAGGTTGTTTTATGGAATTTGTTTATTTTTAAAAAAAAAGACTTCTTCCCATTTTTTATTAAGTTTTAATAGATTAAATCCCTGGTATTTAAATTCTCCATTTATTTCTTCTGAAATAAATTTTTCTTTTAAAATGGGAAATAAATTTTTCTTGATATCCCTAAATGCAATGGTGACATGAGGATGAAATCTTCGTTTATCTTCTAAATCATTAAATAATCTCAATTTTTGTTTAGCAAATTGGGTTAATTCTGAATGAAGCTTATTTAAAATATCATTTGTACAAACATCAACATAAATAACTCTGGGGTCAAAAAAGTTATAATTTTTTAATGCAATTTTGAAATCTTCTTCAAATTTGAAGCCAGAGAGGATTTCTATTAATATTTTTTCTTTTTCTTCTTTCCATTCAAATGGCCTATGAAGAGTTATATGAGACGGACTTCTTAAGGCACACTTGAGTTGATACGACATCAACAGCAAGTTTTTAATAGCTTCGATTTTATCGAATAAGGGTTGCGGAATTACAATCGCAATAAAGTATTTTTTAACAGGCATATTTACTTAATAACTTCGGTAAATTATATTATTTTTACCAAATAGTATAATTATTATGCAAATTATTATTCCAATGGCGGGCAAAGGAAAACGTATGCGCCCACATACATTAACTACTGCCAAGCCCTTAATTCCACTTGGAGGAAAACCAATTGTTCAGCGCTTAGTTGAGGATATCACAAAGGTTTGTGGAGAAAAAGTATCTGAGATTGCCTTTATAGTTGGACCAGATTTTGGGTCAGAAGTAGAACAAAATTTACTACAAATAGCTGAAAGTCAAGGAGCAAAGGGAAGTATTTATTATCAAGATAAGGCCCTGGGAACAGCGCATGCCATTATGTGCGCAAAAGAGGCTATGAAAGGTAAAACAATAATTGCATTTGCCGATACTTTGTTTAAAGCAGATTTTGTTATGGATACAGAGAAAGAAGGGGTTATTTGGGTCCAAAAAATTAAGGACCCCAGTCAATTTGGAGTTGTTAAAATAAATGAGTTAGGCGTCATTACAGACTTTATTGAGAAACCAAGTTTGTTTGTTAGCGATTTAGCAATTATTGGTATTTATTATTTTAAAAATGGCGAAAATCTAAAAAACGAATTACAATATTTATTAGATAATCAGATTACCGAAAAAGGAGAGTATCAATTAACAAACGCTTTAGAAAACATGAAAGATAAAGGCTTAAATTTTATACCCGGTCAGGTTTCGGAGTGGTTAGATTGTGGTAATAAAAATGCAGCCGTATATACCAATCAGAGATTATTAGAATTTGATAAAAACAAGCCAGAGCTTAAGGGTAATAAAATAAAAAACACTAATAGTATTATTATAGAGCCATGTTATATTGGAAACAATGTTGAAATAAGCGATTCAATTATTGGGCCATATGTAAGTATGGGGCATAACACAAAAATCACAAACAGCATTGTAAAAAATTCAGTTATACAAAGTAGCGCAACTATTATTTATGCAAATATATCTGATAGTATTATCGGAATAGGTGCAGAGGTAAGGGGGAAATCTTCAGATTTAAGTATTAGCGATTATTCTCAGATTGTTTCGTAAATTCATAAAATATAGTTTAATTTTTTTTATATCCTGCATTTTTGTTTGGATTTTATTTTCTTGTCATTTACAAAAAAAACTGTCGGAAGAGCGAAAGAATAACTCTGAAAATTCGAATACAGACGAGTTGCAATTTGCTTCTTTATATGTTGACGCCTGCTCTGCAAGAATGAAAGGAAATTTACAGGAGGCATTAATAATGTTTAAGGAATGCAAGCGAATAGATCCCATTAGCGCCCCTGTGAGTTATGAATTGGCCAATATATACAGATTATTAGGTAATAATAAAGAGGCTTTACAGCTAGCAAAGTATTGTGCTGATTTCGATATAAAAAACGAGTGGTATCAATTGCTTGCTATTGATTGTTTGAATGGACAAAAACAATTTGATCAAGCATTGAAATTAAGACAAGCACTTATTAAAAATTTTCCAAATAAAACTGAATTTAAAGAAGATTTAGCAATTGAATTCGCAGTGATGGGGCAACATGAAAATGCTTATAAAATATATAATGATCTTGAAAAGAATTTTGGAATCAGTGATCATATAACTATTAATAAAGTTAAATTATTGAAGAGCCAAAATAAAGTCAAAGAAATAGAAATTGAATTATTGAAATTATCTCAATCAAACCTCAACGAGGTAAAATACTATGGCTATTTGGCCGATTTTTATTTTGATATAAATAAGCCAGAGAAAGCAAAACAAATGTATGATAAAATGTTACTTTTAGAACCTGTTAATCCTAATGTTAATCTAGCTTTATATGATTATTATAATTTAAAAGGGGAAGAAAATGAGGCTTTTAATTGTTTGATAAAGGCGTTTCAAAATCCAGATTTAGATATAAATACTAAGACAAACATTTTATCTTCTTATTATAAGAGGGCGGAAGAATTTTTGCAATCAGATTTTATAAACCAGGGGATTAAGTTAGCTAAAATAATTTTAACTAGTCATCCCAAATTAGCAGAACCAAATTTATTAATTGCAAATTTTTTAATGCTAAAAGATAGTTTGTCTAATGCAGAATTTTATTTATTCGAAGCGGCAAATTTAGACAAAAGAAATTATAGCACATGGGATAAATTACTTCTTACTGATTATAAATTAGCTAAATATGATTCATTAGAGCATCATAGTGCTATTGCCATTGATTTATTCCCAACCGTAGCTTCAGCCTATTTTTTTAATGGTATTGCGAACAATCAGTTAAAAAATTATTTAAAAGCAGTTAAATCTTTAACCGAAGGGATAGAGTTTGTTTATGACAATAAATCTTTAAAGATTGATTTTTATTCTAATTTGGGCGACACTTATCATTATTTAAAAGAATATGCGAATTCTGATAAAGCATTTGAAGCAGCGTTAAAAATTAATTCTGACAATACATACGTATTAAATAATTTTGCTTATTATCTTTCTTTAAGAAATGAAAATTTATTAATTGCAGAAAAATATTCTAGTCGAGCAAATGAGTTGAAGCCAAACGACAGAAATTATATGGATACTTTTGGCTGGATTTTATATCAACAAAAAAAATATACTGAAGCTGAAATTTGGTTATCAAAATCATCTGAGATGGGATTAAAAAATGCTACTATTTTAGAGCATTACGGTGATGTTTTATATAAATTAAATAAAAAAGAGGAAGCTTTGAAAAAATGGATTGATTCAAAACAAGCCGGAAATAATTCAGATTGGTTAGAAAAAAAAATTAAAGAAAAAAAATTAAATGATTAAAATAGACCATCTTTTTTTTAAAAATTTTATTTTAATTACACTTCTCTTTTTTGTTATTAGCTGTAAGTATAAACAGAAAACACAGAAATCAAAAGAGGCAATTATAACGCCCCTAGACTTATACAACGAAAAATGTAAATTAGAATATAAAAACTCTAAAAATCTGTGTAAGCTTGCTAAACAAAATGAATTTGATTTTGAATGGATTTCGGCTAAAGCAAATGTTTCATCTTTATTTGATTTTAACGAAGAAAGTTTTGATATTAAAATTAAAATAAGAAAAGATAGCGCCATATTAATTTCTATTCAATATGTTTTAGGGCTTGAAGTGGCAAAAATTTTAATTACAAAAGATTCAGTTAAGTTTGTGAACTATATTGAAAAAAGTTTTTTTGTTGGCGATTTTAATTATATTAATAATTTATTAAACGCAGATGTTGATTATGATATTATCCAGGCATTGTTATTTGGTAATAGTGCTGATTTTTATACCGATGATGAAACTAAACTAAAGCCTGTAACCGATAGGCAAAACTGTATTTATTTATTAAGCACTATTCGTAGACTTAAATTAAAAAAAATACAAAGTGGTAAGATTGAAGTAAGAGACTCATATCAGGTCCTTTCATTAAATCCTGAAAATTATAAAATTATTCAAAATGAATTTATTGATCCCCTGACAAATCGAAAATTTCTGGTAAAATATAGTCAATTCAATCAAATAGATAGCGTTTATGCACCACGTCATGTTGATATTGATATAACTGCAGAGAAAAAAGTAAGTATAAAAATTGATTATGTTCGTATTGAGAAAAACTTAGCGCAAAAATTAATACTGATTATCCCAAAAAAGTATGTCGCCATTACTGCACAAAAAAAATAGCGTTTTAATTTTTTTTCTTTTAACCTTTTTCTTTTTTTCAAGTTTTAGCATTTTGGCCCAATATCCATTAAAAAATCCAAAAAAGGAACTTGAGAATAAAAAGAAACGTATTAATGATGAGATTAAAGAAATTAACTCAATCTTAAATAAAACTAAGGCAAATAAAAAATCTTCTATTGGCAATCTTGTTACGATTAATTTAAGAATACAAAAAAGACAAGATCTGATTAATACAATAAGCGCAGAATTAAAAAATTTAGAATCAGAAATTTTTGAGAATGAGAATAAACAAATTAAATTAAGAAATAACCTAATTAAATTAAAAAAAGAGTATGCTCGAATGTTGATATTTGCTCAGCGAAACAAAGATGCCTATAGCACTCTTATGTTTATTTTCGCTTCTTCAGATTTTAATCAGGCATATTCTCGACTCAAGTATATGCAACAGTATTCTGAATACAGAAAGAAACAAGCCTTAGAGATTATCAGTACTCAAAAGCAAATTTCGGAGTATATAATCGAGTTAAATGAAAATCTTAATCAAAAAAATCATTTGCTTGGAAGTGAAGAAGAGGAAAAAAAAGTATTAAAAAGTGAAAAAAAAGAACAGGAACAATTTCTTACCGAGTTGCAAAAAAAAGAAAAACAATTAAAATCTGAATTACAAAAAAAGAAACAGGCGGCTTTGCAATTACAATTAGAAATAAAAAAATTAATAGAAGATGAGATTCGAAGAAAATCAGAAGAGGCGGCTAAACAATTTGCTAAACAAATTGAACAAAAAACTAATGCAATTAAAAAAATAAACGAAGAACAAAAAAAATTAAATAGCACTGAAACAAAAATCATTCCTGCACCAAAATCTGATAAAATAGAAAGTATACCTAAAGAAATTATTAAACCTGAAAAGAAGGGTAATTTATTTGTTCCTATTTTAACAGAAGAGGCAGAAGCCTTAAGTATTGATTTTGAAAGTAATCGCGGAAAATTACCATGGCCAGTGGCAAAAGGGATTATTTGCGAGCCTTATGGCGAACATGAGCATCCAGCAATAAAAGGGTTTATGATATTAAATAGTGGTATAGAGATTTGTGCCATTAAAGGAATGCAGGCACGTGCGGTTTTTGAAGGAGAAGTTACAAGTATTGCCGTTTCTCCTACAGGAGGAAAATTAGTGATTATTCGCCATGGCGAGTATTTAAGCGTGTATTGTAATTTAGCTGAGGTATTTGTAAAAACCGGACAAAAGGTAACACTCAAACAAGCTATTGGAGTAATAATGCATGACAATGAGGAAGAAAAGACATCAATGAATCTTCAAATTTGGAAGGGCCAAAAAACTATGGACCCTAGCGCGTGGTTATTTAATACAAGATAAATAAAGTTTTATTTTATGTTTTCTAGCATGTTTTTTACTAGTTTAGGTAAATCGTATTTTTGTTTCCAACCCCAATCTTTTTTTGTTTCATCATCGTTTATGCTTTTAGGCCAACTATCAGCAATAGTTTGCCTGTAATCAGGGTTATAACTTATTTTAAAATCAGGAATATATTTTTTTATTTCTTCGGCAATTTGTTTAGGAGTAAAACTTATACCAGATAAATTATAGCTACTACGTATTTTAATTTTTTCTGTTGGAGCTTGCATAATTTCGATAGTCGCTCTTATGGCGTCCTCCATATGCATCATAGGTAAAGCAGTAGATTCACTTAAAAAACATTCGTATTGATTATTTTTTAAGGCTTCGTGAAAAATATGCACTGCATAATCTGTTGTTCCTCCGCCTGGCGAACTTTTCCATCCGATTAATCCAGGATATCTTAAGCTTCTAACATCAACCTGATATTTTTTAAAATACCATTCACACCATCTTTCACCAGCCTGTTTACTTATACCATAAATGGTTGACGGCTCCATTACTGTGTATTGTGGAGTATTTTCAGCTGGTGTACTTGGACCAAAAACTGCAATAGAGCTTGGCCAATATAGCTTTTTAATATGTTTTTCTTTAGCTAAATCTAAAAGATGAAATAAGCTTTCCATATTTAATTTCCAGGCAAACATTGGATTTTGTTCGCCAGTAGCAGAAAGCATTGCCGCTAGATGAAATACCTGAGTAATACTATATTTTTTAACCAAATCAAAAACAGCGTTTTTATCTAAAGCATCTAACTTTTCGAAAGGGTTTTTTGTTAATTGAAAAGATGGGTTAAGATCAGAACAAATTACTTGATCATTACCATAGATACTTGAAAGAGTTTCTGTTAATTCTATTCCAATTTGACCACTTGAGCCGATTATTAAAATTTTTTCGTTTTGTTTAGACATGATACAAATCAATTAATTTTAGCAAACATTTTGTAACTTCGCAAACGTAATTAAAAATGCTTTCATTTAAAAGAAAAAAAGAAATATTGGGTAGAATATTAAAACTTTATAATAATAAATCAGAATACATAATCTAAAATTATAAGCATAATATGGCTTTATTAATTAACCGAACAGATAAAAATATTTTAAAACAAAGGTTAAAAGAAGAAAAACTTAAGCGAAAAACTATTTCGTTTTATAGGTATGTTCATATCCCAAATCCCAATGAATTGCGCGATACCTTATTCAGAAAGTGGTCAGATTTAAACTGTTTTGGAAGAGTATATTTAGCCCACGAAGGAATAAATGCCCAAATGAGTGTTCCTGAAAAAAATTGGAATGAATTTGTAAAACAACTTTTCGCTTTCCCTAATTTTAAAGACATTTCATTTAAACATGCTGTTGATGGTAACGGAAAATCTTTTTATAAGCTTGTGGTAAAAGTTAAAATCAAAATTGTTTCCGATGGAATTAAGGACTTAGATTTTGATTCATCTAAAACTGGAAATTATTTAAATGCCGAACAATTTAATAAAGCCATTGAGGATAATAATACAATTGTTATTGATATGCGAAATCATTACGAAAGCGAAGTGGGGCGTTTTGATAGAGCTTTTTGTCCAGATGCAGATACTTTTAGAGAAGAACTTCCTTTAGTTGTTAGTCATCTTAAAGGGCAGGAAGACAAAAAAATAATTATGTATTGTACCGGAGGTATTCGTTGCGAAAAGGCAAGCGCTTATTTTAAATTCAAAGGATTTAAAGACGTAAATCATTTACAAGGAGGAATTATTCAATATACAAATGAAATAAAAGAGAAGAATTTAGAAAGTAAGTTTAGAGGAATAAATTTTGTTTTTGATGAAAGGATAGGCGAACGAATTACACAAGATATTTTATCTAAGTGTCATCAATGCGATGACCCCTGCGATACCCATGTGAATTGTAAAAACGACGATTGTCATTTATTATTTATTCAATGCGTAACTTGTGCAAAAAAAATGAGCGGCTGTTGCACCTTAGAATGTTATAAAGTTGCTTCATTACCAATTGAACAACAAAGAGAACTTAGAAAAGGTAGAGTAAAAAATGGTCCGGAATGCTTGTCAGTATATAAGAGTAGACTTAGACCTAATTTGAAAGAAATATTAAAAAATTCATTACCTTTAAAATAAAAATTTTAATATGCCTATTTATCATAAACTGGGTGAAATCCCTAAAAAAAGACATACTATTTTTAAAAGCAAAAATGGAAATTTTTATTATGAGCAATTATTTGGTACTGAGGGGTTTATTGGCATGGACTCCCTTTTATACCATACACATAGGCCAACGCAGGTTAAAGAGATATTAAAAAGTTATTCTGTGGCCCCTAAAATATCTATCGATAAAAATATAAAATCTCTTTTATTAAAAGGCTTTGAAGTAAAACCTAATGAAGATTATTTAGAAAGTAGAAAAACATTATTGATTAACTCTGATTGTGCTATAGGGTTAGCTGCACCAACAAAAAGTCAAATTAATTATTTTTATAAAAATGCTGATGCCGACGAATTACTTTTTATACACAAAGGAAAAGGCGTTTTAAAAACATTTATGGGAAACATTCCATTTGAATACGGAGATTATTTAATTATTCCTCGTGGCATGATTTATCAAATAAATTTTGAATCAAGTGACAATCGATTATTATTTTGCGAAAGCCATGCCCCATATTATACCCCTAAACGCTATAAGAATTCTCAAGGGCAACTTTTAGAGCATTCGCCATTTTGCGAACGAGATTATAAATTGCCAACGCAATTAGAAACGTATGATGAAAAAGGAGATTTCGTCATTAAAATTAAAAAAGAAGGTATGATGCATGAGTTTTTATATGCTACTCATCCTTTTGATGTCGTAGGATGGGATGGTTATAATTTTCCATGGGGATTTTCAATTCATAATTTCGAACCCATTACGGGCCGATTACACCAACCTCCTCCAGTTCATCAAACTTTTGAAACCGCAAATTTTGTTGTTTGCAGTTTTTGTCCTCGAATGTATGATTATCATCCATTATCGATTCCTGCTCCTTATAATCATAGCAATATCGATAGTGATGAGGTTTTGTATTATGTGGCAGGAGATTTTATGAGCCGTAATAATATAAAACAAGGTCACATTACGCTTCATCCCAAAGGAATTCCTCATGGCCCTGCTCCTGGAGCCATGGAGCGAAGTATTGGACATAAAGAAACACAAGAGCTAGCCGTTATGATTGATACATTTAAGCCTTTAATGGTAACAGAAGAGGCCATAGCAATTGATGATGGTAAGTATTATAAAAGTTGGGTAGATTAATTAAAAGTAAAGCACTTCTCTAATTTGCTTTAATTTTTCGTTAGCTATTTTTGAAGCCTTTACCTCGCCAATCGCTAATTCTTTTTCAAGAGCAGAGATATTAGCCATAAATTTATTGTAGTTAATACGTTGCTCTTTATAGTTATCTAATATCAATTGTAATAAAGCAGTTTTTGCTTGACCATAACCAAAGCCGCCCTTAATATAATTTTGGCGCAACTCCTCGGTTTGAGTTTCGTTTGCTAATAATTTAAAAATTTTAAAAACATTATCCATTGAAGGGTCTTTAGCATCTCCGATGCCTTTACTATCAGTAACAATACTCATCACAATTTTTTTAAGTTCTTTTTCTGGTAGAAAAATATTAATAAAATTATTATAAGATTTACTCATTTTTTGACCATCGATGCCCGGCACTAACATTCCTCTGTCGTTAATTAAAGCTTCAGGAACAACAAAAAGATTTTTACCAGCTTTAAAATTAAAAGATCTAGCGATATCGGCAGCAATTTCTATATGTTGAATTTGATCTTTTCCAACTGGAACCAGATTAGTATCGTATAATAAAATATCTGCTGCCATTAAAACAGGATAAGTAAATAAACCGACATTTACATCGCTTAAACGATCTCCTTTATCTTTAAATGAATGAGCATTCGCTAACATAGGATAAGGAGTATAGCAATTTAAATACCAAGTTAATTCACTCACTTGAGGCACTTTGCTTTGGCGATAAAAAATAGTTTTAGTCGAATCTAATCCAAAGGCTAACCAAGCGGCTGCTACAGCCATTGTATTTTCTTTAATAAGCGTAGGATTTTTTAAACTAGTTAAGGCATGAAAATCTGCAATAAAAAATAAGCTTTCTGTATTGTCTTTTTTACTTAATTCTATAGCGGGCAAAATAGCACCTAAAATATTACCTAAGTGAGGAACATTAGTACTTTGTATGCCAGTTAAAATTCTACTCATAGTTTATAATACAAATGTACAACTTTTAATAATTAATACTATTGATACAACTTTCGCCATCCATTGCAGCACTAACGATGCCTCCTGCGTATCCAGCACCTTCGCCACAGGGGTATAAATTATGCAGCTGAGGATGATAAAATAAATCTTTATCTCTTGGGATTCTTACTGGTGTTGAAGTTCTCGATTCAACACCTAAAATTAATGCTTCGTTGGTTAAATAACCTCGCATTTTCGATCCAAAAGCTTTTATCCCTTCTTTTAATACAGGGCCAATTATTTTTCCTAAAACATTTTGAATATTTACGCTTTTTAAACCAGGTTGGTAGCTACAATTTGGGAGATTTGTGCTCACTTTATCTTTTGTAAAATCTAATAATCTTTGTGCTGGTGCACTTTGTGTTTTACCACCAAAAACCCAAGCTTGTTTTTCTATTTGTTTTTGAAATTCTAAACCTGCGAGAGCACCATGCTCTTTATATAATTCAAAATCTTTTAATTCAAGCCCAACTACTATGCCGCTATTAGCATAAGGGTTATTCCGTTTACTCGGGCTCCAGCCATTTGTTACCACCTCTTCTTGATTTGTAGCACATGGGGCAATAATACCACCGGGGCACATGCAAAAAGAGTAAACGCTATGATTTTTGGATTGATGAACCATGCTATAACTTGCCGCAGGTAAAAACTCGCGAGCAGAGATAACGTCTTTTAAATTACCACAATGATATTGAACACTATCAATTAATGATTGTGGATGTTCGGCCCTTACGCCAATTGCAAAAGGCTTAGCTTCTAATAAAATTTTTTTAGAATTAAGAAGCTCGTAAATATCTCTAGCTGAATGACCCGTAGCCAGTATTATGTATTGAACAGACTCAATGTTTTCAGCTACTTCATTTTTTAAAGTAATTGTTGAAACAATATTTTCTTTTACCTCAAAATCGATTAATTTTGTATTAAAACGAACTTCACCTCCAAAAAAGAGGATTCGCTCTCTAATATTTTCAATTAGCTGAGGAAGTTTATTAGTTCCAATGTGTGGATGAGCGTCTATTAAAATCTCAGAATTTGCGCCATGATAAACAAGTGTTTGGAGTATTTTTTTTATGTTGCCACGCTTATTTGATCGGGTATATAATTTACCATCGCTATAAGTTCCAGCGCCACCCTCTCCAAAACAGTAATTACTTTCTGGATTAACAAGATGATTTTTATTTATGTTAGCTAGATCGCGTCGACGCGATTTAACATCTTTACCCCTATCAATTAAAATAGGTTTAATGCCTAGTTCTAAACAGCGCAATGCTGCAAATATTCCAGCGGGACCCGCACCAATAATATGACAAGTTTTTTTTGAATCAGAAACATGATGGTAATTAATAAGAATTTCATCATTGGGTAATTTTTCATTTATACCAATCAGTACATTTAAATTAATTTTAATTTTTTTTCTACGAGCATCAATACTACGTTTTAAAATTTTTATGCTAAGCGATGAATCCTCATTTAAATTTAGACAGTGTCTTACTTCTTTTTTTATAGCCTGTTCATTTATGGCTTCTTGTGGGCTTAGTTGTAAATTTAATATTCTTGTCATTTTATTTCGGAAGATTTTTATTCTTCATTTTATTTTTATAACACTATTAGGGTATAAAAAATCACTTTTTTTTATCCTTCAAATGTAATAGTAAATAATACCATTCTCGAACGTACTTTATCTATACTATTTGTCCAAACGTTATTCTCTTTTAGAATTAAGTTATTAGTACCAATAAGAAGTTTTATTTCAAAACCGAGTTTAAAATACTGTAAATAAAAATCAGTGCCAATACCCGAACTTAAAAAAAAATCATCACGATTTAATTTAACATTATTATCTAATTGATTTGCTCCTCCAGATGAAGTCCCAGCTTTTTTACGCGCACTTAAGTCGAGCGAATAGCCCCCACCGCTTATAGCGTATGCACTAAAATTCCCCAAGCGTTTAGATTGTATTTTTGTTTCTAATGGAAATATAAGAAATACTGATTCAACAGACTTTTCAAAAATCCTTATGCTATCTCTATTTGAATTAGAAAGAGTATAAATTATTTTTCTTTCGGCAAAAGTTAAACTAGGCGTAAATCGTAAGCGAATATATTTTTTAAGTCTCGCATCAATCACTAATCCTATTCCAAAATTAGGAGAAGAGGAAGAATACACTGTTTTTATTTTATAGCGGGAGAAAGTAATAATTGTATCGGGTAAGAGTGAATTTGGGGTTGGATTAATTCTAAAGTCACTACTATTACCAGCAATAGTAAATCCAAAATGAATTTTTTTATCATAAAATTTCGGCAAATTAATTCCATAGCCATCACTTTCTTGAGAAAGACTAATTAAAGAAAATAATAGATAAGTAATTATTAGTTCAGTTTTTTTCAATTAAATGTATAACGTATTTTTTTTGAGTTAATTGCATAAATATATTATTTTGAAGCTTTTAATTAAATAGATTTTTTATTATTATTTAACTCATTACTGTTTATTAATCAATATAATTTTAAAGTGTATTCGAATTTAATTTTTTAACAATCTCGCATTTTTATTTTAAACCATAGATTTAGATCAAAAGAGGAGTTTAAAACGAATAAAAAATCTTAAATTTGTAGCTCAATGAATATTCAAGTTTTAAAATCTAAATTACATTGTGTAACTGTAACTCAGTCAGAGATAGATTATATTGGTAGCGTAACCATTGACGAAGACTTAATGGATGCCGCTAATTTGATAGAAAATGAGCAAGTACATGTATTAAATAAAAATAATGGTCAAAGATTTGTTACTTATGTTTTAAGGGGAAAGCGAAGTAGTGGCATTATTTGTTTAAATGGTCCGGCTGCACTTTTAGTAAATTTGGGCGATATAATTATTATTGCATCATACGCTTCTATGGATTTTGAAAAAGCTAAAACTTTTAAACCCTGGGTCGTTTTCCCTAATACAAATACAAATAAATTAAAATAATTTTAATCGTGAAAAACACCAAATCAATCATTCAGTTTGTTGTTTTATTGAGTATTGGAATTTTGTTTATTTATTTATCTTTAAAACAAGTATCACCGTATAAAGAAAAGATTTTTGATGCATTTAATAATACGAATTATTTTTGGGTACTAATTACTTTAATTATTTCTTTTTTAAGTCATTTTTTGAGAGCCTATCGCTGGAACTTCTTATTAATGCCCCTTGGCTATAAAACTAATCTTTTTAATTCAACGGCTTATGTTTTGGTTGGTTATTTTGCCAATTATGGTATCCCAAGAATGGGAGAAATAACTAGATGTACTCTAGCAACTAAATATGACAAGATCCCATTTGATATTGCATTTGGAACAGTAATAACTGAACGGATTATTGATTTTATTTTATTTTTATTTATTTTTGTTTTGACCTTTGCTTTTCAGTTTGAAGAATTAATAGGTTTAGTAAATAAATATATTTTTTTTAAAATATCAATTAATTTTTCTGATTGGATAAATAGTCCTATAAAAATTTTATATATTATTATTGTTATTTTTGGAATAGCAGCATTAATTTTTATTCTTAGAAAAAAAGCAACCAAAATTTTAAAAGGGAAACTAGGAAGATTTTTTAAAGGGATTATTGAAGGCATAAGCTCTGTTCGCAAAATGGAAAAACCAATTCAGTTTATTGTATTAAGTATAATGATATGGGCTTGTTATTTTTATTCACTATATTTTTGTTTCTTTGCTTTGCAGGGAACTTATCAATTGGGACAAAAAGAATGTTTAACGTTGCTATTATTTGGAACTTTTGGTGTTATTTTTGCGCCTGGAGGGTTAGGAGCTTATCCTTTTATTGTTGGTGGAATTTTATTAAATACTTTTCATATCGATCAAGCGTCTTCTTTTGCTCTTCCTTGGTTATCTTGGAGTAGTCAATTTATTTTAATATTATTTTTTGGATTATTAAGTTTATTTCTTTTGCCAATTTATAACAGAAAAAAAAATGTTATTTCATAATCAGTTAAGAGAAAAAATAGTATCTCAAGATCAAGCTTTAAAAGCTTTAAGAATCTATAGAGAAAAAAATAAAAAAATTGTTTTTACAAACGGATGTTTTGATATTCTACACTCCGGTCATATAGATTATTTATCACAAGCAAGGGATTTAGGCGATATTTTAGTTTTGGGATTAAATACAGATCAATCAGTAAAACGATTAAATAAAGGGTTAAATCGACCTATTAATGATGAAAAATCTCGTGCTTATGTTTTGGCCGGATTAGCGAGCGTTGATCTTATTGTTTTTTTTGATGAAGAAACACCATACAATCTTATTAAATTATTACAGCCGAATGTGTTAGTTAAAGGAAATGACTATGAACTTGAAAAAATTATAGGGGTTGATATTTTGAAGGAAAATGGCGGTAAAGTTATTACTATCCCATTTTTAGTTGGGTATTCAACAACTAGTTTAATAAAAAAAATAATTGAAGGTTAATTTTCTAAAATTTTAAATTCTATTCGCCTATTCATTTGTCTGCCCAGCTCACTATCGTTACTAGCAATTGATATAGTTTCACCGTAGCCCTTTGCAATAAGTCTCTTTTCCGAAAGCCCTTTATTAATAAGATAAGCTATTACAGAATTTGATCGATTAACACTTAAATTAAAATTATATTCAGGTGCCCCTATATTATCTGTATGGCTTGACAACTCAATTTTTAATTTAGGATTTTCTTTGAGAAGAATTATTAAACGATCTAGTTCAGCGGTAGATTCTGGATTTAAATTAGCTTTACCAAAATCAAAGAAAATATTTTTTAGAATAATACTGTTTCCGATATCTAATTTTTTAAGCCGAATATCTAAAATAAATTCTTGAAATTCTTTTGATTCAGAGATAATAAAGTTTTCAGAGTGAAATAAGTAACCTTCGCGTTTTACGGCTACCCCATAGTTTTTGCCACTAGGTAAGGCTACTAAATATTTTCCTGTATTACTATTTGATTTAAAAGTTGTTACTACTGTATTTTTTTCGTTATCAATTAACTCAATATTTGATTCTATTGGTTCGTTTGTTTTTTCATCTGATATAATTCCTTTTAAGATTGTTAATTTTGCGGATTTGAGTTTAAATCCATAGGCACTGGTATCTTCATCATTAAGTTTTGAAATTGAATCTTGTTTTTGAGCTAAAAATGATATTTTATAAATATCGCTTTCGCCATAACCACCAATTTTTTCGGAAGCAAAATAAGCGCAATTTGCACTTCCGCTAACCACAAAAAAAGCATCGTCATCAGGCCCATTAATTGGGTAACCTAAATTAACTGGTGTTTGCCATTTTCCGTTTACAAGAGTTGATTTAAAAATATCATAACCTCCCATTGAGTTATATCCCTTTCCACTATAATAAAGAGTTACGCCATCTGGATGTAAAAATACACCTTCCTCGCTATATTTGGTATTTATTTCTGGTCCAATATTTTTTGCTGGCCCCCATTCGCCTTTTAAGTCGAGTTCGCTATAATATATATCTTCGCCACCAAATCCAGTTTCTTTTGATCTTACAAAAAATAATTGTTTACTATCAGAGCTTAAACTAATAGAAGATTCGTTATATTTTGTGTTAATATTTTTATTTAGTTTTTTTGGATTACCCCAATCTATACCTAATAAGTTACTTTCATATAAATCACCTCCATCATCTCCTCTTGCTCTATAAATAAAGAGCTTATTTCCGTCAAATGATAATCCAGCAGTAGCGTCATGAAACTCTGTATTTATATTTTTATTTAAAGGCTTGGCAGCCCCCCATTTTCCATCAATTTTTATGGCGGAATAAATATCCTCATAAAATCCATTATTATTTTCAGCTCTTTTACCACCAATTGATTCAGGCCTCCGACCTGTAAAAAAAAGAGTTTCTTCGTCGGTAGAGATAGATGGCTTGTATTCTGGAAAAGGACTATTTATTTTAGGTCCCAAGTTAGTAACATAAACATTTTCTGGCTTACTACTATATGATTTTCCTAAATTACATTCTATTATTTTTTTTTTAACATCATCAATAGCAAAAACATTTGCTCTTTCATGTTGTTTCAAAAAGGTTAAATACAAGTTATAATATTTAATACCATCATCCCAGCGAGAATTTAAGTGATATGTCCATCCTAACCAGTAAGTTAAATCAGAATTTACATTTGGATCTAAAGAGTAAGCCGTTTCAAATGCATTTATAGTTTCTTGCTTTAGTGGATCTATTGTGAACCATATAAATCCGAGCATATAGTTTAATTTAGCGTTTTTAGAATTGATTCGGCTTGCTTCTAATAATGGCCCAAGCGCTTCTTTTAAAAATTTAAATCCAGATTTTCTATAGTCTCTTCTACTAACTGGATAATATTTATTTAAGCTAATATATGTTCGTTTAAAATCATCAAATTCTTTCCGACCATTTTCAAATAATATAGTGCCCTCGTTAAGTTTTTTTAATCCCCACTTCAAATCATGTTTTTTATTTGAAAATGTTAGGTCTTCAAACTCATAGTTTTGACTTATGATACTATGCCAAAAAAAGAGAAAAAAAATTAGAGTTTTTGTTTTATTTTTAAGCCGCATTATTATAATATTTTATAACAACAATTAATTTAAACATTTTTTGCAAACGCTTTATTTTAAAAATAAATAGCCCTACTTATAAAATTACTAAAAATAGAAATGATATTCTTTAGTTCAAAAATAATCTTCTAAACAATGGACTTTTAATTTCTAAAAATTAATTTCAAATAAGTGTGAATTAATGATTATTATTATCTAAGTGCTTTAAAAAGAATGCTATAAAACAAAGCAATCATTTTATAGTTTTGATTGTAAATTTGCAGTATAAATGGCAGCACCCGAACTTTTATATCAAATAGGATTAACCTTAATAGATGGTATTGGGGATGTAAATGCTAAAAACTTATTAGCTTATTGTGGTAACGCAACTGAAGTTTTTAACCAAAAAAAAGAGCAACTTCAAAAAATTCCGGGTATAGGATATATTTTAGCAAGATCTGTTATAAAAAGTAAATCTGTTTTAGAGCAGGCAGAAAAAGAGCTAAGATTTATAGAAAAATATAAAATTGAGCCTTTATTTTTTACAGATGAAAATTATCCAAATAGGTTAAAATATTGTAGTGACAGTCCGATATTATTATATTATAAAGGCAATGCAGATTTGAATTGTCAAAAAATTATTGGGGTGGTAGGAACTCGAAAACCCAGTCATTATGGAAAAGAAAAAACACAAGAATTAATAACTGAATTAAGTCAAACAGGCGCGCTAATTATTAGCGGATTGGCTTATGGGGTAGACGTATTGGCGCATAAAACGGCTTTAGATGTAAATCTTCAAACAGTTGGCGTTTTGGCTCATGGATTAGATCGAATATACCCTCAGTTGCACGATAAAATAGCAAAGCGAATGATAAAGCAAGGCGGATTATTAACTGATTTTAGAAGTGGTACAAATCCTGATGCAGTTAATTTTCCAAAAAGAAACCGAATTGTTGCTGGATTATGTGATGCACTAGTTGTAGTTGAAAGTAAACGAACAGGCGGAAGTTTAATTACCGCAACAATTGCTAATAGTTATAATAAAGATGTATTTGCATATCCTGGTAAAGCGGGCGACTCATTATCAGAAGGAGGAAATGGATTAATAAAAAAAAATAGAGCTGTCTTGATTGAAAATGCAGCTGATTTAATATATGCAATGGGCTGGCAAGAAGAAGATAAAAAAGCCGCTAAAACAAAACAAATTCCATTACAATTGAATTTAACCGCTGAAGAACAATTAATAATAAATTTATTTATTTCGAAAGAAACTCTAAAGATTGACGAAATATCTCAACTTAGCCAATTTCCAATTAGTTTGGTGTCCTCATTATTATTACAATTAGAGTTTAGTAATTTAATCAAAAGTAAGCCAGGAAAAATTTTCGAATTAATTTAGGTAACAAAATTAAATTAATAATTATTTTTATATATTAATCTGAATAAACTTTTAATCAAAATGATTTCAAAAGCTAAAGATTTATAGTATAAGTTTTGCTTTTTTTATTATGACAAAATATAATACCTTCATAACAATATTTATAAAAATTAGTACTTTTTATGCAAATAGATATTGAAGCCGAAAGAAAAGAAATTTTAAATCGTTATAAACGATTAATTAAAGCATGTAAACGCCGATTAGAAAAAGGTGAGAAAGAAATTATTCGTAAAGCATTTGAGGTATCGGTTGAAGCTCACAAAGAAATGCGTCGTAAAAGTGGCGAACCCTATATTTATCATCCCATTACAGTAGCTCAAATATGTGCCGAGGAAATTGGGTTGGGAGCAACTGGAATTGTTTGTGCCTTATTACATGATACTGTTGAGGATACTGATTTATCTCTAGATGATGTTAAAGGATTATTTGGCGAAAAGGTTTCACAGATTATTAATGGTTTAACTAAAATTTCGGGAGTAATTGATAATACCACTTCTATTCAAGCAGAAAATTTTAAGAAAGTTTTACTTACAATGAGCGAAGATATTCGCGTAATTTTAATAAAACTTGCTGATCGATTACATAATATGCGAACGCTAGAGCATATGAAGCGAGAAAAACAAATTAAAATTGCCAGCGAAACATTATTTTTATATGCGCCTTTAGCAAATCGCTTAGGGTTAAATGCAATTAAAACCGAATTAGAAGATTTAGGATTAAAATACACTGATTTAGAAACATATAATGATATAGAAAAAAAATTAAAAGAGACTGAGCCTGAGCGTAAAAAATTTATTCAAAAATTTATCGACCCCTTAAAAGAAATTTTAATAGAACAAGGGTTTAAATTAAAAATATTTGGAAGACCAAAATCTATTTATAGTATTTATAATAAAATAAAAACTAAAAAAGTAACATTCGAAGAAATTTATGATTTATTTGCAATTCGAATTGTAATTGATTCTCCACTTGAAAAAGAAAAGTTAGATTGCTGGAGAGTCTATTCAATTATCACAGATTTTTATCATCCAAGCCCCGAAAGATTGCGCGATTGGATAAGCTCTCCTAAAATTAATGGGTACGAAAGTTTACATACAACAGTTATGGGCCCCGAAGGCAAATGGGTGGAGGTTCAAATTCGAACCAATCGAATGAATGACTTAGCAGAAAATGGATATGCATCACATTGGAAATATAAAGATAGCTTTAGTGAAAAAGAAAGTAAATTAGAAAATTGGCTTTTACGTATTCGAGAAATGTTAGAAAATCCTGACCCTGATGCATTAGAATTTATAGATGATTTCAAGTTAAATTTATTTAGTGACGAAATGTTTGTCTTTACTCCAAAAGGAGATATGAAAACATTGCCTATTAATTCCACTGCTTTAGATTTTGCTTTCGAAATTCATTCAAAAGTTGGCGAGCAGTGTATTGGCGCAAAAGTTAATCACAAATTAGTACCTTTAAGTTATGAATTAAAAAGTGGAGATCAAGTCGAAATTTTAACTAGTGGTAAACAAGCTCCAAAAGATGATTGGCTTAATTACGTTATAACAGCAAAAGCTAAATCTAAAATAAAAGATATTTTAAAAGATCAAAGAAAAAAAGTAGCAAAGGAAGGGAAGGAGATTACTGAACGAAAATTTTTAGAACAAAACTTACAGTTTTCAAAACAGCTTATTAGTGAATTTTGTAACTATTTAAAATTACCATCTGTACAAGAGTTGTTTTATAGAGCCGCTTTAGGTAATGTTGATGCACAAGAAATAAAAGATTTTATTAAGTTTAAAGAAGCGCCAGTAAAAAAAGGAAAGCAAAATGAAATTTCAAAAATAGAACAGCTTGTTACAAGTGCTAGAGGAAAATCTGATATGTTGGTGATTGGCGATGATTTAAAGAAATTAGATTATAATTTATCTCAATGTTGTAACCCAATTCCGGGCGATGATGTATTTGGCTTTGTTACGGAATTAGAAGGGATAAGAATACATCGAGTTAATTGCCCTAATGCAGTTAAATTATTATCAAATTATGCATATCGTGTAGTTAGAGCTAAATGGGTAAACGATAAATTAATTTCTTTTTTAGCCGGATTAAAAATTACAGGTACTGATGAAATAGGAATTGTAAATAATATTACTAAAATTATTTCAAGTGAAAATCATATAAATATGCGGGCTATAAATTTTGATACAGATGGTGGAATTTTTGAGGGTACTATTATGGTATACGTTCATGACACTAAACATTTAAATCATTTAAAAAGTAATCTTAAAAAAATAAAAGGGGTTAATAGAGTAGAAAGAATTGATGAGAAAAGTTAGCGATAACAAGTTAAAGTTTAATAATAATTAATTATTCTTTTATTACTCTTAATTTTAATTTTGTTGCAGGATTACCCTGATAAATCCAATTTTCTTCTAAAGAGGATGTTGCTATACTACCTACCGTTAACAAACTATTTTTTCCTAATCTAACTCCCGGACAAATAACTGTTTTGGATCCAGCCCATGATCCTTCTTCAAATATTATTTCTTCAATAATTAAATCAAAACTTGTTTTTTTATAATTATGGTTGCCGCATAATAAAAGACAACCTTGAGAAATACAAACATTATCTTTTATGGTGACTTTAGCTAAATTATCAATCCAAACATCTTCTCCAATCCAAACATGATTTCCAATAACTAAGTTCCATGGATATTTAATAGATACGTGAGGTTTAATAATAAGGCCTTTACCAATTTTTGCACCAAAAGCTCGCAATAAAAAACGTTTAATACCATAAAACGGGAAAGGCGACTTAATAAAAAAATAATTAATCAAATACCAAATTACTCTTGTATGAAATGGCCTGCCAGGCTTATACCAATCTTTATCAAATTTTGACAAATCAGTTTTTAATAAAGTCATTAAATAATTTTTTATATAAATTTATATTTTTTTCTATTTCTATCTTACTACTAATATACTTAATTGCAGCATTACTTTTTTCTAAATAGTCTTCTTGATTTAATTTTGCCATTTTAGTAATTACATTTATAAATTTCTGAGTATTATTTAAAGGAATAGCAAAACCAGCATTATTTTCTTCCAAATCAACCCAAGGAGTTTGGTCACTAGTTATTACTGGACAACCACATAATAGACTTTCAACAATAGAATGGCCAAAGTTTTCGGAAAGTGTAGGTAAAAACATCATCTGCTCTTCTGCTAAAATAATTTCTAACTCATTGGGATGAAAAATCCCTTTATAATTTATAATAATATTACTTGGCATTTCTAAAATTAAATCCTTGCATTTTTCCCAATAAATTTGATCTTCTTTTGGTCCATAAATATTATAAAAAATCTCTACTTCTTTAATTTTACTCAGTATTTTTAAAGCAAATTTTAAGTTTTTTTTCTCACTTATTCTGGCAATAAAACACAATTTTAGCACATTTATTTGCTTAGACTTTTTTGGGTTTGATTTTAGTTTTTTTGGAAGATTTGAAATCGTAACTATATTGTTTTTTTTATGAAATATTTTTTTTATTTCTTCTTTTTCTTGTAAAGAAGTTGCATGCCAAATTATTTTTGAGTGAATCCCACTTATTTTAGAAAATAAAATAAATAATTTCTTTTTTATCTTTTTTAAAGCAAGAGCACCATCACCAAGCATTCCTCTTGGTGCTAAAATAATTGGAATGTTTTTATAATTAGTATTTAAAATTATTAAGGGAATTATGGAGTAATATTTTGAAAAAAAACTATTTATATACACTATTTCAAAATGCACCCCATCAATTATTTTTTTTATCACGGCATAATTTAGCTTTTTCGAATCAGTATAAAAAATTTCGCAACCTAGCGGAGAATTAATCCATTTATTAGGATCAATATTATCATATTTTTTTTCACTATTTAAATCTTTATTAGTTGTAATTATTTTAAAGTTAAATGTATCATTTAATGAATTTACCAAAGACAAAATAGATTGAATTGGCCCTCCAGCAATATAACCCGGCCAAAACCAATCGATAAAAATTAATATAGTTGGCTTAGTAATCAATTTTATTTTCTTTTATCCAATTATTTAAAACTACTAAATGCCAAATTCGACTCCAAGTTATAGTATCGTCATTATTTAAAAACCCTTTCCATAAATTTAAAATCCCATCTTTATTACAAAAATCATAATTTGAAAATTCAGTGATATTTTTTTCACAAAAAGATTTTAAGTCTTTTTTTAACCAAATTTGCCAAGGGAATGTAAACCCCATTTTTTTTCGGTTAATTATTTCTGATGGCAATAAATTTCCTAAGCTATCAACCAATAATTTTTTTGGCGTATGTGGATATTTTTTTTCATCATTAATTCCTAAAACAAAATCAATTAATTTATAATCTAAAAAAGGCTCTCTTATTTCAAGAGCCTGGGCCATACTCATTTGATCGGTATCTCTAAGTAAAATATTTTGTAAATAAGTAGTTATTTCAGCAACTGAAACCGCACTTAATAAATGTTTTTCTATTTGTGGCACTTCAGAAACGATAGAATTAATTTGTTTAAAAGGGTCTGAATTATTAATAAGTTTATCAAGTTCCTTTTGAGTAAAAATACTTCTGTTTAGGGGGTAGGAAGATTTAAAGTTTATGGTTTGTTGGTTTAAAAGCTCCTCTATTTTATTTCTAGCAACTGAATTTTTACTTTTTTGAATTAAATAGCCTGTAGATTTCCTAAAGAATAAAGGTATAGAATTTATCCATGATTTTTTCTGCAACTCTATCATTCTTTTAAAAATATCATATCCGGCAAATAATTCATCTCCACCAATACCACTTAAGGCCACTGTAACTCCTGTTTTTTTTGTTACTTTAGATACTATATATGTATTAATACCATCTCCGCTTGGATGGTCAATTGATGATAATGCAGCAGGGATTTCATTTAAAAAATCAATCGAACTTAAATTAATATCGGAGTGGTCGGTATTAAACTTAGTTGCAATAATTTTTGCATATTTTGATTCAGAAAATTCACTTTCATCAAAACCAATCGTAAATGTTTTTATTTTTTTTTCGCTTATTTTACTCATTAGCCCAACAACAGCACTTGAGTCAATACCTCCAGATAAAAACGCACCAAAAGGTACATCGGCAATCATTCTCCTTTGAACGGAAAGCGTTAATAATTCATTTGTTTTATCACATATTTCTTTATACGACATTTCTTGAGTTACATTATTTTTTTTTGATGGCGAATAGTAAGAAGATAATGTGGCTTTATCATTACAGTACTCAGCATAATATCCTGGCATTAATATTTTGATGCCTTTAATTATTGTATTTGGAGCAAATACAGTTTGATATAGTGAATATTCTCCGATAAGGTCTTTGTTGAGCGAAAATGATTTAATCCCCGAATGAATAATTGCACGTATTTCACTAGAAAAAATAAAACCCTCTTCACCAAAATAATAATAAAAAGGTTTTACACCCATCCGATCTCGGGCCATAAACAATTTTTTCTCTTGTATATCATAAATGGCAAATGCAAACATGCCATTAAAAAGTTCAAGACATTTATTTCCCCAACGGATATATGCAGCTAAAATCACCTCTGTATCTGAAGTAGTTTTAAAAAAATATGGATTTTCATTTTTTTTATGTCCTGAGCGCTGTAAATCTAGTTTTAATTCTCGAAAATTATAAAGCTCACCATTATAAATAATTACATAGCGAAGATCTTGCGAAAAAAAAGGCTGATTACTTTCTATACTTAAGTCAATAATAGATAGTCTTCTATGACCTAAACAAATCCCCTCATTTTTCCATAGCCCCTCATTATCTGGCCCACGATGTGCAATTATGCCATTCATTTTTTTAATGACAGATTCTATTTTATCGATAGGAAATGTTTTAGAAATAAACCCATTAATACCACACATAATTAATCAAAAAAAGTATAATTAAATAAATTTAAAATTGCAATAAAAAAAGAGACATAAAATTGGATTGGTTAATAAGCATCAGTATAAATTTCAAATAAGTTGTTTATCCATTTTTCTTTATTAATATTTTGAGCCAATTGATGGCTTAAAGCACCCATTTTTAAAAGTTTTTCAGGACTTAAATTTATTATTTTTTTTAATGTGTTTTTTAAGCCTATAATATCTTTTGATTTAAAGGAGTATCCATTTTCAGATTCAACTAAAAAATAATCTTTAGAGCCAATTGAATCACTCAATATCAAAGCCAGCCCTGCTGCAGCAATTTCATGAACAACTACACCCCAAGGCTCAAATCGACTAGGTAAAATAAATACACTACATTGCGCTAATATTCGCTCAATATCATTAACTTGAGTAAATCCAAAATGTTTTATTTTAGGATGTAATATTGGTTTAATATTACCAAGGCCTAAGCACCATAGTTCCCAGTCATTTGGCGTTTCGTTTTGTAAATCAATAAATGCATTCCAAAGGTCTGTAACCCCTTTAAAATCATAATACCGCCCAATAAATAAAAATCTTTTAGGAAATTTATTTATTTTAATTGCAATATTATTTTTATAAATTTTGTTATATAAGTCTAAATCACAACTATAAAAATTTTCTTTAATTTTATTTTTATTAAATCCAAGTTTATTTAAATATTCAGCTTGTCTGTCACCGGCAACCCATCCATGAGAAAATGTATTTAATAAAAAAAAAGGACTTAATGCAATTGCCAAATGTTGTTTTAGATTTCCTCTCCATTGCGTATCGCAAGAAAGTACGGTAGGTATTTTTTTAAAATATAACTTTGTAATTTTTAGATAATCTTTATCCATCCAACCACTGCAAATAATAATATCAGGATTAATATTTTTTATATGCAGAGATAATTCTTTTCGATTATAACTCTTTTTTTCGTAAATATTTATTGTTTTAGGATAATTAAATTCAAAAGGCGCCTCTTTATTTAAAGGCCATCTAATAATATGAACTTCATTATTTTTTGCAAGTTCTTCGCAACACTTTAAAAAGTAAACTGCAATTTCAGAATATAGAAATAGCGCTCTCATTAAACAATATTTACTTCTATTTCTAAAATTACACCAAATTTCTGAGCCACTTGATTAAGGACATAATTTGATAAATTAAATACGTCAATCCCTTTACAGTTTTTTTTATTTACAATAACTAAGGCTTGTTTAGTATGAACTGCGGCATCATTTATTTCGTAACCTTTTAAGCCACATTGTTCAATTAGCCAACCAGCAGCTAATTTAAAATTACCGTTAGGCAAACTGTAAGAAACTAAATCGTTAAATATTTTTTTTAGATCTTCATGTTTTTCTTTAGAAATTTCTGGATTTTTAAAAAAACTTCCGGCATTACCTATTTCATTTGGATCGGGAAGCTTACTTTTTCGAATTCGAATTACAGCATTTGACACATCTTTAATAGTTGGATTTATTATTTTCATTTCGGCTAATTCTAAATTTATGGCTCCATAACTCGTATTAAGAATACCCTGTTTTTTTAATCTAAAATTTACCGAGGCGATTAAAAATTTATTTTTTAGTTCGCGTTTAAAAATACTATCTCGATAACCAAATTCACATTCATTTTTATTAAATATTTTCGTGGTTCCATCGTTTATTGAATATGCCTCTAAATTTTCGAAGACATCCTTAATCTCTACCCCATATGCACCAATATTCTGCATGGGGCTTGCTCCAACACATCCGGGGATTAAGGATAAATTTTCTAAACCACTATAATTTTTATTTAAACACCACATCACAAAATCATGCCAATTTTCACCTGCTCCAACTTTTACAACAACCTCAGCGTTATTTTCCGAAACTAAATTTATTCCTTTTAGATTATTTTTTATAACAATACCCTTAAAGTCTTTCGTAAATAATAAGTTACTCCCTCCTCCAATAATTAATTTTTGATTGGACTGATAGTTTGGCTCTTTTATTAAATTAAAAAATTCTGAAATAGAATTTATTTCTACAAAAAAATCACAAAAAACATCTATACCGAAGGTGTTAAGTTTTTTTAGATTTATATTTTTCTTAATCATATTTGTACAAAAATAATTAATAAAATACGTGTATATTTTCTATCTTTAACCCAATATCAACAAAGTATTTGTTTACAACCAAAAAAATAGCTTTTGTATCTGTTATTAACGATTTAGTTACAGATAATCGAGTAAATAAAACCTGTATGTCACTCATTGAATGCGATTACGATGTTTTATTAGTTGGGCGACAATTATCAAATTCCTTACCCATACCTAACTGGCCTTTTAAAACTATTCGATTAAAAATGATTTTTAAAAAAGGACCGGCTTTTTATTTTTTTTTTAATTTTCGATTATTTTTTGTTGGGCTAATAAAAAAAACTGATTTATTTTACGCTAACGATTTAGACACGCTTGCACCATTGTTTTTGTTGTCTAAATTAAAGAAAAAGCCATTAATTTATGACAGTCATGAGTTATTTTGTGAAGTTCCTGAATTAAAAGATAGTAGAATTAAAAAAGTTATTTGGCAAAAATTAGAAAGGCGCATTATTCCAAAATTAAAAACTTGTATTACGGTAAACGATAGTATTGCTAAAATTTATGAAGAGAAATACAATGTTCCTTTTTTTATTGTTAAAAATATATCAGATTTTGACCAATTTTTTGTACCCAAATCGAGATCAGAATTAAATATACCTAATGATAAAAAAATAATTTTGTTACAAGGTACAGGAATAAATATTGATAGGGGTGCAGAAGAATTAATAGATGCGATGGAGTTTGTTCAAAATGCCATTTTATTAATCATTGGTAGTGGTGATGTGTGGGAGGTATTAAAACAAAAAGTTTCTTCTAAGGGTTTTCATAATAAAGTGATGTTGATTAACAAGTTGCCAAAGTCTGAATTAATACATTACACCTTTAATGCAGATATAGGGTTAAGCATAGATAAAAATACTAATTTAAATTATTTATATAGTTTACCCAATAAAATATTTGACTATATTCAAGCCGAAATTCCTATATTGGCTAGCCGTTTGCCTGAAATTGAGAGAGTTATTTTGCATTATAAAATAGGCGATTTTATTGACAATCACAATCCCAAAACCATCGCTAATAAATTAAACGAAATGTTGTATTCTAAGCAATTGAGTAGCTATAAAAAATATTTGGCTATTGCAAAGAAAGAAATTACATGGAAATCTGAAAAGGAAAAACTTTTAACGATAATTAAGAATATATAGACCTTATTTTTCAAAAGAGAATATCAATAAATAATGTAACTTTATATTATATAATTTTATGGAATTTTCAGCAAAACAAATAGCTCAAATTTTAAGTGGAGTAGTAGAAGGCGATGAAAATATTATCGTTTCAAATCTTTCAAAAATTGAAGAGGGAACGAAAGGCACATTGTCTTTTTTAGCAAATCCGGCTTACACAAATTATATATATTCTACCGATGCTAGTATTGTTATAGTGAATAAAACTTTTATTCTTGAAAATCCGGTTAAGTCATCATGTACATTAATTAGAGTTGAGAATGCCTATGAATCTTTTGCTAAATTATTAGAATTATATAATCAAATAAGTACTGAAAAAGATGGGATAGAACAACCTAGTTTTATTTCGCCAAATTCAATTATGGGTAACAACTGTTATGTTGGCGCATTTGCTTACATAGGTCAAAATGTATCAATCGGAAATAATGTAAAAATTTATCCTCATGTATATATTGGCGATAATTGTACAATAGAAAATAATACAACCTTATTTTCTGGAGTAAAAATTTATCATAATTGCAAGGTAGGAAAGAATTGCACCATCCATGCCAGCACCGTGGTTGGAAGCGATGGTTTTGGGTTTGCACCAAATAATGAAGGCCATGTTTTTACCAAAGTGCCTCAAATTGGCAATGTTATAATTGAAGATGATGTTGAAATAGGATCAAATTCCTCTATAGACAGAGCAACCTTAGGTTCTACAATTTTAAGAAAAGGAGTTAAATTAGATAATTTAGTTCAAATTGCTCACAATGTTGAGATTGGAGAAAATACTGTTATCGCTGGCTTATCTGGTGTCGCTGGCTCTACTAAAGTTGGAAAAAATTGTATGATTGGCGCTCAGGTTGGTATTGCGGGTCACTTAAGAATTGCAAATGGAGTTAAAATTGCTGGACAATCTGGATTAGGATCAAGTATTGATAAAGAAGGTGAGATTTTACAAGGCTCACCTGCTTTTAATATAGGAGAATTTAAAAGAAGCTATGTTATTTTTAGAGGCCTAACAAAGTTAAATGATAAAGTATCTGATTTAACAAAAAAAATAAATCCAAAATGAAAGTAGATATTTTAGCAATTGGTATTCATCCAGACGATGTTGAATTAAGTTGTAGTGGTACTATTGCTAAGCATATTGCATTAGGAAAAAAAGTAGGGATTTTAGATCTTAGTCTCGGAGAATTAGGCACGAGAGGCAATGCCGAGTTAAGATCAATAGAAGCTAATAAAGCTGCAAACATACTAGGCGTTTCTTTTCGAACGCAATTAAATCTAAAAGATTGTTTTTTTGAAAACAATGAAGCACATCAAAAAAAAATAATAGAAATTATTCGTAAGCATCAACCCGAAATTATTTTGTGTAATGCCATTAGCGACAGGCACCCTGATCATGGACGCGCTTCAAAATTAGTTTCCGACGCTTCTTTTTATAGTGGATTAAAAAAAATAGAAACCCATTCAGATAATAAAATTCAACAAGCTTGGCGGCCAAAGGCAGTTTATCATTATATACAAGACCAGTATATTCATCCAGACTTTGTAATTGACATCAGCGACTTTATCGACATAAAACATAAAGCCATCATGGCCTATTCATCACAATTTTATAATCCATCATCTAACGAGCCAGAAACGCCAATTTCTAGTAAACATTTTATCGAAACCATCAATAGTAAAATGTCAATTTTAGGAAGAGATATTGGAGTTAAATTTGCTGAAGGATTTACCGTAAATCGTTATCCTGGTGTAAATAGTTTGTTCGATTTATTATAATTTAAAATCTTTTGTATTTGACCAAAAAATTAAAAATAACTAAGACTTACTTTTTGTTTCGTCACTTTTAGTTTAGCTTTTTTATTAAAATAAATAGCCATATTTCGGTCAACATGTCCTGCCGGAAAATTAAAACATACCGGATAATTATATTCTTTTACAGCGTCTAAAATAATTTCATTAGCAGCTTTTCCGAAAGGTATTGTATTGTCTTTCATATCGCTCATCGCTCCAACAATTAAACCCTTTAATTGGCTCAGTTTATTGCTTCTCTTCAATTGTAGTATCATTCTATCAAGATGATAAAGCTGCTCATCTATATCTTCAATAAAAAGTAATTTGTTTTTAGTTGAAATGTTATCAAAACTTCCGCTAGCAGCATACAACAAAGATAAATTTCCACCAACAATTTCTGCTTCAGCATAACCAATTCGATTTAATGAATTTGTTGGAATTGTATAATTGATTTTTTTTCCGAACAACAGCTGTTTAATAGAATCAGTAGCAGTATCATTTTTGGTAAACTGAAAAGCCATAGTGCCGTGAATAGAAGAAATTTTTAGTTGACAAAATCTGTTGTGAAGAATAGTCGAATCGCTGTATCCTATTAACCATTTTGGATATTTTAATAATGGTTTAAAATTAACTACATCCATTATCCGCATTGTGCCATAGCCTCCACCTGCAATAAGAATAGCTTTTGCTTTTTTGTGCTGAAGGGCCCATTGCAAATCTTTAGCCCTTTCTTCATCCGTACCAGCAAATTGATGATGAGTTTTAAAAATATTTTCTCCTAATTCAACGTTTAATCCCCAACTCTCTAAAATAGTAATGGCAGGCCGAATAGCTTCTAAATTTCTTGCGCGTGCAGTAGCAATAATTAATATAGTATCGCCTTTAATTAAATATGGAGGAATAATTACCATATTATTTTTTTTGACTCATTTTTAGTTTACGAGTCGAAGATTTTATTTTCGTTTTTTTTAAATTTTTTTTTAAGGAATTTAATTTTTCTTTTTCTGCTTTTTTTGAATGAAATAAAATATTCTTTAAGTTTTGTTTATACTTAGGATGAAGTGGTTCATTTTCAACACGAACATGAAACCAAAATTGGCCAGTTTTAATTCGATAAATCTGCATTTCGGAAACCCCAAATTTTTCGGCTATTTTTTTTAATGATAATTTGCGCTTTGGATCCCAAACCATTTTTTTAAGTTCAATAATACTTTTTTCGTTTAATTTTAGGGAATGAACACTTTTTAAAATTGCTTTTCTTTTTCTTGCTAAGATAGAGTTAGGGCTATTTGTAACATGACTACGGTGGGCTTGTTTTGTTACCCAAATTAAATTATCAACATGATCATTTAAATAATTATGATCTTTATGTATTACTGAATTGTGTTTTGATGATGGCTTTTTTAAAAAAGCCTTAGCCACTTCTTTAAATAAAAAAAGAGCTCTACTTTTTCCTTTTTGTCTTGTATTGAACCTATAATATCCACCAGTTGGCAAAAAAGACCTCTTCTCTATCAGTCCTTTATTGTTTTTTAAAACGCCAAATCGACCATGATTAGAAATCATGTAGGCAACACTTGGTTTTTTACCATTAATCATTATTGGTTTCCAAATCTCTTTTTTATTATTCATATTGAATTTTGTTTAATAGATATACTTACCTTTGTATATGGAATTTTATTATTGTAAAAGTAAATAAAAAAAACATAGGCACATAAATTACAACGCGACTATATTGTATAACCAGCGAAATGAATATTAAATTTAAACGAACTATAGTAACAGCAGCACTTCCATATGCAAATGGACCTGTTCACATTGGCCATCTGGCTGGCTGTTATTTGCCTTCAGATATTTATGTGAGATATTTAAGAAGTATTGGTCACAACGTGAAGTTTATTTGTGGAAGCGATGAGCATGGAGTACCAATAACAATTAAAGCAAAAAAAGAAAATATAAGTCCGCAAGCCGTTGTTGATAAATATCATAAAATAATGGGCGATTCTTTTCAAAGCTTTGGAATTTCTTTTGATATTTATTCGCGAACAAGTTCAAAAATTCACCATCAAACGGCTTCTGATTTTTTTAAAGTTTTATACGAAAAAAATAGTTTTACTGAGCAAGTTACCGAACAATACTATGACGAGGCCGCGCAACAGTTTTTAGCAGATAGATATATTATAGGCACCTGTCCCAAATGTTCAAATATAAATGCATATGGCGATCAATGCGAACAATGCGGCTCAACCTTAAGTCCAACCGATTTGATAAATCCTAAGTCTACTTTATCAGGAGCCGAACCCGTTTTAAAACAAACTAAAAATTGGTTTTTACCTTTAGACAAGTTACAGCCAAAAATAAAAGATTATATAGAAAAACATAGCGATTGGAAATCAAATGTTTATGGCCAATGTAAAAGTTGGTTAGATACTGGCGATGGACTTCAGCCTAGAGCGATGACTCGAGATTTAAATTGGGGAGTTCCGGTTCCAATAAAAGGGGCTGATGGAAAAGTATTATACGTTTGGTTTGATGCGCCAATAGGATACATTTCTGCAACAAAAGAATTATTGCCCGACACCTGGCAAGACTATTGGAAAAAAGACGATACGCGCTTAATACATTTTATAGGAAAAGACAACATCGTTTTTCATTGTATTATTTTTCCTGCAATGCTTATGGAACACGGTGATTTTATTTTAGCAGAAAACGTGCCAGCAAATGAATTTTTAAATTTAGAAGGCGAAAAAATTTCTACTTCCCGCAACTGGGCAGTATGGCTTCACGAATACTTAGAAGAATTTAAAGATAAACAAGATGCCTTAAGATATTCTTTATGTGCTAACGCCCCTGAAACAAAAGATAACGACTTTACTTGGAAAGATTTTCAAACTAAAAATAATTCAGAGTTAGTAGCAATTTTTGGAAATTTTATTAATCGTACCTTGGTATTAACGCATAAGTTTTATAATGGAAATGTACCTGAAGCCAAAACATTTTCTGCACTCGATTTAGAAGTATTAAAATCTTTAGCAGAAGCACCTGATAAAATTTCAGCAGCAATACAACAATTTAAATTCAGAGAAGCAATTACTGAATGGATGAATTTAGCCCGAATAGGAAATAAATATTTAGCAGAAACAGAGCCTTGGAAATTAATAAAAACAGACGAAGAGCGAGTAAAAACGATTATGAATATTGCATTACAAATCTCATGCAATCTAGCAATTTTATCTGAGCCTTTTTTGCCTTTTACTTCTATTAAATTATTTTATTTATTAAACATTAAGCCAATCAACTGGAATCAAGCAAAGCAAACTAATAATATTCCGCATCCTCATTTAATTAATAAAGATGAATTATTATTTTCTAAAATAGAAGATTCAGAAATTGAATTTCAGCTACAAAAGTTACAAAAAAGTAAAATTATGAACGAGAATGTTAAAGACGCACAAGCTATTAAAACCGAAACTTCTTTTGATGAATTTTCAAAAATGGATATTAGAACAGCTACTATTATAGAAGCGGAAGTAGTTCCTAAAACAGATAAATTATTAAAGTTACTTCTTGATACAGGTATTGATAAAAGAACAGTGGTTAGCGGCATTGCAAAATATTATAATCCTAAAGATATTATCGGACAACAAGTGTGTTTATTAGCAAATTTAAGCCCAAGAATAATTAAAGGGATTGAAAGTAAAGGCATGATATTAATGTCTGAAAACATAGATGGCGAATTAAGTTTTGTTTCTCCAGTTAAATCAAATGTTTCAAATGGCTCAACGATTAAATAAATATTTGGTCGCATCTTTATTTTTTTGTGTATTGATTAATGGAATTTTAGCACAAAATAACGATCGCGTTGGCGATAAAGAATATAAAGACAGAGCTCAGCATGAAAGATTTTATAGAAGAAGAAATGTTGTTTCGGCTTGGCAAATTAATCAATTAAAGAATGGGGCTTTGGTGGTTAGATTAAAAACTAATCAAGCTTTAATAGATGCTTTAATAAAAAGTAATAATATTCAATTAGCCGAGCAAAAGCGATTAGAGATATTAGGTGTCAATTTAAATATTGTCAGAGCGTATTATCATTTATATAATTTTAGTAAAGTTTATTTTATCTATAGTAATTTTACCGATACATTATTAAAAGGGGCAAGAGCTGGTTTTTTTTTAGATACGAATTTAGCAATAGATCAAACCATCAGATTAAATGAAAAATTTTATTTATTAGCCGAAACAGACAAGGTCTATAATTCTTCTATTGGTTTTGTTAAAGAAGAAAATGCAGGCTTTCAAATAGAAAAAGGATCACCTTCTGGCATTGAATTTCCCATTGTAATTAAAAATAAATATGGCCATCAATTAAAGCAGCCTTTTCCCTATTATTCTGATTTAAAGTTTAGCCCCAAAATTGACCCTGTTGTTTATGTTAATTATTACGGCAAGCTTATCCCTTACCATATCGATAGACCCAGAGCTTTAAATGATAAGGAAAGTTATTTAATTAATAATAATTTAATTAGGTTGGTCATTCCTAAAATGTTTGCTTACCAAAAATTTGCTGCAATTGTTGATAATTTAAATTCTAATTTAATTTATTTTTATCAAGCAAATCCAAGCCCCGAAAGAAGCAAACATTATTTAGATGCAATTCCTTTTTTATATTAAAAAAAATTATTTTTTCGAAAGAATCAATTCATCAATAATATTTTTTGCTCCCCCCAATTTATCTACTATAAATAATAAATAGCGAACATCCAAACAAATAGTTCGATTTAATTCACCATCAAATGCAATTTTGTGACTCAACGCCTCGTAGTTTCCATCAAAGGCTAAGCCAATTAATTCGCCTTTTGAGTTAAGCACAGGAGAACCTGAATTCCCTCCTGTAATATCATTTGTTGTAATAAAAGAAACTACAATGTCATTTGTTTTTGTGTCAACATATTGCCCATAATCTTTGGTATTAATTAATTCTATTAATTTAGCAGGGGCATCAAATTCATAATCTCCAGGAACATATTTTTCCATCACCCCGCTTAGTGTGCAAACCTCGCTATATTTAACACCATCTTTAGGTGAGTATGATTTTACATTTCCAAATGAAACACGCATAGTTTGATTTGCATCAGGATAAAGTACGCTCCCTTTCTTCATATCTAAAATCCCTTTAAGATAAAGGTTTTGAAACCCATAATTTTTTGCATTAAACTCATTAAATTTTGGTAAACATTTATTATTATAATTATCAGCAAAAGCTCGAGCTGTAATATATGCAATGTCTCTTTTTAAAATTCCAGTATCTGGTTTGGCAATAAAGGCATTCCATTTGGATTCGTTTAAAATAAAACTATTTTCAAAAAGAGCTTCAGAAAAACGCTTATAAGTTAGCTCTTCATTTATACTGCCATAATTAGTTTTTATTCTTTTGTAAAAATCATCAAATGGTATTTGAGTGCCTTCAACTTCCATTACAAAAGCTTTTAATACGTGTGCTAAAATATTTTTATCTGAAGCTATATTTTCTCCTTTAATAAATCGATCGTAATTTGATTTTGTCGAAACTATAGCTTTATTAATTGCTTCTTGTGAATTTGCTGTACTAGTTAATGCAGCTTCTAATGTTTTTAAACTTGAAGCAAATGCCAGTATAGGCGAGCCCATTATCCCTTCAGAAAAATAAACTTTACTTTTTGCATAAGGCGTCCAGGCATCGTAATTTGCTTTTATACTATCAAATAAATTATTATATTTTGGTTTGTCTTTTGCCCAATTGACGAAAGCGGCTTCTTCTTTTTGTTTAAGACCAATTACATTGTGCTTTATTAATTGTTTAGTTTCTCCATCAAAAAATTTCCAGTAATTAGCAATGCCAGCATAAGAACTTGCTAACTTAATTTTAACAGCTGGGTCTTTTACCATTTCTGCTAACATAAATTTTAATCGGGCTTCACGCAATTTAACTAAACTTGGATTATCAATATCGTTTTTAAGTTTAATGCCGAAAGATGTTTCGTAACGATTTGTTCCACCAGGATATCCATATATCATGGCATAGTCTCCATCATTTAATCCTTTTATCGATACTGGTAAAAAATGCTTTGGTTGGTATGGCAAATTGCTTGCTTTATATTCTGTTGATGCTTTTCCTGTCGAATCCATATACACTCTAAAAATAGAAAAGTCGCCAGTGTGTCGAGGCCATTCCCAATTATCGGTATCGCCTCCAAATTTACCTATACTCTCTGGTGGAGCGCCTACTAAACGGACATCTTTGTAACGTTGGTAGGTAAATTGCAAAAATTGATTGCCTTTAAAAAAGCTACTAACGCGAACTTCAAATCCAGTACCTTCTGACGCTTTATTCGACATTTCCATTAAAATGGCAGGCAATTTAGTTGTAATCTCATTCTGGGCTACAAGTTTTAATTTAGCAGTTACAGACTCTGTTACATCTTCTATTTTAATTAAAAATTGTACACTTAATCCCGGGCAAACAATTTCTTCTTGCTTAGATTTTGCCCAAAAGCCATCTCTTAAATAGTTATGAGAAACAGAACTTGAGGAAGCAATATTATCATAACCGCAATGATGGTTGGTAAACAATAACCCTTCTTTACTAACTAATTCAGCTGTGCAACCGCCACCAAATAAAACAATGGCATCTTTAATGCTATTTTTATTAATGCTATATAATTGGTCTTTGCTGAGTTTAAGTCCGCGCTTTACCATATCTGCATATGTTTTTTCGCCAATTAAATGTATCAAAAACATTCCTTCGTCTGCTTTTACGTTATTTAAACTAAGCGAAATGCTTAAAATTAAAAGGGCACTTATTTTTTTCATATGTATAGAAATTAATTACTTAACAAAAATAACATTGAATTTGAAATAAATTAGTATAATTTACAATTTTTCAATTCGTCTAACTATAAAAATTATTATTTATTTAATAAACTTCTTGTTATTTTAACAACAAGGGCTCGAGGGGTAAATCGAATAGCATGCACCATAATTAAATTTATTAAGCCATGTATTGCAACTGTTTTGCCTTTCATCATTGCTTTATATCCAAATTCAGCTACATGCAGCGAACTAGGTATTCTTTTACTTTTAAATAATTTGCTTTCTCCCATATCTGCATTTTCTTTAAATCCACTTTCTGTGGCTCCAGGACATAAAGCTGTAACACTAATTCCGAATGCCCGAACTTCACTATCAACCGCCTCCGAAAAACTTAAAACATATGCTTTGGTAGCAAAGTAAACTGCCATCAAAGGCCCCGATTGAAATGCCGCTGTAGATGCAACATTCATAATCTTTCCTTGTTTTCGTTTAATCATATCTTTTAAATACAATTTTGTAAAATTAGTAAGTGCAGTTATATTTAAATCTATCATTTGAGATTCCTTATCCCAATTGGTTTCGCAAAACATGCCATAATCACCAAAGCCGGCATTGTTTATCAAATAGTCGATTTGAATATTATTTCGAGTGGTTTCATCATAAACTAATTGAGCCGCATTTTTTATGGACAAATCTAATCCAATTACATAAACCAAAATTTTATAATTTTTTTCAAACTCAAGTTTTATTTCATCCAACTTAGATTTATTTCTTGCTACTAAAACTAAACTATCTCCTTTTGATGCATGCACTTTCGCAAGTGCTAGGCCAATACCATTTGATGCGCCTGTTATTAATGCTGTTTTCATTTTAATTTTTAATTTTACAAACTTACAATTGATCGGGCGAATGTACAAGTATAATTTATTTCATACTCATCTTATAAAAATCAGTTTAATTTGTGCTAAAACAAAAACTAATTCACAAGACTTTAATTTAATTAGTTTATAATTCAGCCAATTCTAACAGTTTTTAATTTATTCTACAAAAGCCATTTCGCTTACAAAAACAGGGCTTTAACCGATAAAAAACAAGCGTTTATTAAACTATTTTTATACAGTAAAAAAAAAAGAATTTTTATGTCAATTTATATATGTGTTTATTTGTAATTTTAATTTAAAAGAACTTAAACTTAACTTTATAATAACGCGCATAATTTTTAATAATCAATAATTTTAAAAAAACCAAAATGAACAAAATCAAACTTTTATTAGCAGTATTTTTTTTACTAAACTTATCTAGCATTTATTCTCAATGCGCCCTTTATACATTTAAATCTGGGTCTGGATCAATTTGTGCAAACGACCAAGTAACGTTAACTGCACTTGCCGTTCAACCAAATTATGGTAACGGTAACCAAGGTGCCTTAACAGTTAGTGGAACCACTTCGGTAGATGCTACACGCTCTGCAGTTTTTGGTGCAATTGGTGTAGTAGGCAGCAACTCAATTCAAGTAGCAAGCGCTTCTGGTTTTGCAATTGGTAACGAGGTATTAATTATTAGCATGCAAGATTCTACTAAAAGTAATTCAAACGTTACCGGTAGATATGAGTTTAGAATTATTTCAGCTATTTCGTCAAACACATTAACGTTTACTCAGCCTTTAGTAAATACTTATTTAGTAAATGCGGCTACAAAGCATCAAGTTATTTTGGTGCCTAATTATTCTAACGTAACTGTTAATAATGGTGGTCTTTTAACTTGTAGTAACTGGGATGGAACTACAGGTGGCGTTTTGTGTTTTAGATCAAACGGAAATTTAACTGTTAATTCTGGCGGTATTATTTCTGCATCAGCTAAAGGATATAGAGGTTTATCTCATGCTGCCTTATGGAGAAATAAAAATGGCGCTCAGGGTGAAGGTATTTATGGACAAGGGTTTATTGGCGGTAATTCAAATGGCTCAAATGGGTATTGGAATTTACCAAATGGCAATGGCGGTGGCGGTGGCACTGGTACTGGTGATGCAGCTGGTGGCGGAGGAGGTTCTTACGGCTCTTTAGGTACTGATGGAGCTGATTGGGGTAGTCATTTTAAAGGTAGAAAAGGCGATACGATTAGCAACCCTGGAGTTACACGTTTATATTTTGGTGGAGCAGGTGGCGAAGGTGGTGGAGATGAAGATGGTGGTTCCCCAGGAAAAGGTGGAAATGGTGGTGGTATTATTTATATTTCTGCAGTTTCAATAACTATTAATGGAAATATTTATAGTAATGGCGAAAATGGTGGTAATGGAAGTAATGCTGGTGGTGGTAGTGGAAGCGGTATGGGTGGCGGCGCAGGAGGTTCAGGCGGCACAATAGAATTAGGATTAAATACGTTTTCTGGTGCAGGAAATAGCATAGCAGTTTCTGGTGGCGCGCTAGGTACTGGTAATGGCGGCGGTAATGGTGGCGCTGGCGGAAATGGCAGAATTCGTTTCAATATGACTTCAGCTCCTCCGGTAACTACTCCAATAGCTTTTCAAGGCATTCCTTCTCCAATAGCTGGGGTTACCTTTAGTTGGTCTACTGGCGCAACAACTTCTAGTATTGTTGTTTCTCCTACTGTAACTTCTGGTTACACAGTTGTGGTTACTTCTACTGCAGCTTGCTCTGGTTTAAGTTCAAGTCAAAATTTAACGGTTAACCCACAAACAGCTACTTTAACAGTAAACACGCCTACTGTGTGCGCTGGTTTTCCCGCAACCTTAATTGCTAGTGGTGGTGGTTTAATTCCTAACTCAATTCCTAACTTAGTTGCATATTACAAATTTGACGAAGGAACTGGTCTTAATACCGCAGATTTAAGTGGAAATAATTTAACTGGTACATTAGTAAATACTCCTGTATGGGGCGCATCAACTGCATCAATTCTTCCTTCTGCAGGTAATGCATTAACTTACAATAATTCAAACAGTTATGTAAATATTGCCGATGCACCAATTTTATCGTCACTTCAAAATTCATTAACTATCGAGGCTTGGGTTTACCCTACCGATAATTCAAATAACACAATTATTGATAGAGCAAGTTATAATTTTTTATTCCAAACGCATGCAAACGGACAACCGGGCTTAGGGTTTTATAATCCAAATACTAATTGGCAATATAGCACAGCCTCTGTGCCAATTAATGTTTGGTCGCATGTGGCTGTAACTTGGGAACATAATGGCACAAATGGCATATTAAAATTTTATATTAATGGTGTTTTTTCTAATCAAATATCAATTAACAATACATTATCTTTTAATGCTGGTAATATAAATATCGGTCGCCAAGAGCCAAATTCTTGCCAATGTAATATATTTGGTGGTAAAATTGATGAGGTAAAAGTTTGGAATACAAGCAGATCTCAAGCTCAAATTGCTGCCGACAGAAATTTTTCTTTGCATTCTTATTCTTGGTCTGGTGGTATTTCAAACGGAGTTCCTTTTACGCCTACAACATCGGCTTCTTATACCGTATCAAATCAATTCGGTTGCGCTACTCCTGTTTCGGTATTAGTTTCGGCACCACCTTTAGCAATTAGTAATCCTAGTGCAATTTGTCCTGGTGGCGGCCCGGTAGTTTTAACTGCAAGTGGCGCAAGTTCTTATACTTGGAGCACTGGAAGTAATAACGCGACTATTTCGGTTACCCCTTCCATAACAACTACTTATACAGTAATCGGTACTGCGCCTAACGGTTGTTTTATTTCAGAATTTAGAACAGTGGTCGTAAATGTTGTGCCAACTATTTCAATCATTAATCCGGGTACTATTCCTAATTGTACTTCCGCTACATTAACTGCTTCAGCTCCAATGATAGGTTCTGGCGGAGTTATCACCTACTCAAACGGCTATGTCATTCATACCTTTACTTCTACAGGGACATTTAATATGCCTTTAACTGGCGCGGTACAAGCTTTAATAGTAGCAGGCGGTGGCGGCGGCGGAAGCGATATGGGCGGTGGCGGCGGCGGCGGCGGAGTTATTTATTCGCCTAATTTAGTTGTAAATACTGGTTCATATAATATTGTAATTGGCGCAGGTGGTAACGGAGCTCCTGCAGGTGTTGGCCAAGTTAGAGGCTTTAATGGACAAAATTCATCTGCATTTTCTTTTACTGCTATTGGGGGTGGCGGCGGCGCATCAAATCATGATGGATCTACTAATCCTGCTGGAAATGGGGGAAGTGGCGGCGGAGCATCAGGAGGTGCTCAAGCTCCTAACGGTGGAAGTACCGGCGGCGGCGGATACGGCGGTGGTAGTGCTGGAGTTGGGACTGTAGGTCAAGGGTATAATGGCTCTTTCGGAATATGGGCATGGTATCCAGGTGGTGGCGGCGGTGCTGGTGGCGGCGGTTTAACCCAGCCGGCAACTGGTGGCCCTGGAATTAGACACCTCGCAATTAGTCCTTTCTATTGGGCTGGAGGCGGTGGCGGTTCAGGTTATGTTTCAAACGGAGGTAATGGTGGAATAGGTGGTGGCGGCGGCGGTGCTGTTGGAGTAACAACTGGTGGAGCTGGATTCAATAATGGATCACCTGGTGGCGGTGGAAACCAAAATTCACAGACAAACAGGCCAGGAGGTAACGCTGGCGCAAACACTGGCGGCGGCGGCGGCGGCGGATCCCATTATAATAGTAATAATAATGGCGGTAATGGCGGTTCAGGTATCGTATTAATAAAATATTTAATGCCTGCTAACCCAGCTTACTCGTATACTTGGTCTAATGGTGCTAATTCTTCTAGCATTGTTGTTTCACCAACTATAAATACTACATATTCAGTAACTTTAACAAATACAACGGGCTGTTCAGGCAATAGTAGCGTAATTACTTTATCTGTTACGCCTTTAAATATTCAAATTTTAAATCCTGGCACCATACCAAATTGTTCATCTGCTACATTAACTGCTATTGCACTTGGAAGTTCACTAACAATACAAACTTATACACAAGTTGGAGCAAATTCAATTACAGTTCCTGCAGGCGTTACATCTTTACAATATTTAATAGTAGCTGGCGGAGGTTCAGGCGGAGTAGATAATGGCGGTGGTGGAGGTGGGGGCGGTGTTTTAACCGGAACTATTTCTGTAACCCCAGGTCAAACTTATAGTATAAATGTAGGTGCTGGTGGGGCCGCAAGATTAGGAGCTTCTAATGATGGTCCCGGTAATAATGGTGTTAACAGTTCAGCTTTTGGACTAACTGCAATAGGAGGAAGCGGAGGAACAGGTTGGGTTAATACCGCATTACCTCCCGGTTCTACTACATATACTGGCGGATCTGGTGCTGGTCAAAGTACAAGTGATGGCGGTGTTAATAGTGTTGGAGCAGGAGTACCAATTTCTGGTCAAGGATATGCCGGAGGAACAGCAATATCAGGTTATGCCGGAGGCGGAGGTGGTGCAGGTGGTGCAGGTGGCAATGCAAGCCCAGGAAATGTTGGTGCAGGAGGAGAAGGTCTTAACGTTGGCGCTATATTCGGGTTTTCGATTGGTGTTAACGGATATGTTGGTGGTGGTGGAGCAGGTGGGTTTGACATTCCAAATAATTTTTCTTCCTCTTTACCATTCACAAGAAATGGAACTGTAAAAAAACTTACTCAAACAGCAGAAGACCCTTGTCCAAATAACACTGGTGCTGGAGGAAACGGGTCTAATCATGATAATCAAACTAGTGGCGCTGGAGGCTCAGGTATTGTAATCATTAAATATAATTTACCTAGCGTTAGCAACCTAACTTATAGTTATACTTGGTCAAATGGTGGCGCAAACTCATCTAGTATTGTGGTTTCTCCAACAGTTAATACTTCTTATTCAGTAGTCTTAACAAATTCTGCGGGTTGTTCAGCAAATAGTTCTCCAATTACTTTATCTGTTACGCCTTTAAATATTTTAGTTACTGCATCACCTTCTTTAATTTGCAATGGCCAATCTGCTACTTTAACAGCATCTGCCCCAATTTTAGGTACTGGTGGTTCTATGACAATTTTAAATGGTTATGCAATTCATACATTTACTAATGTAGGTGCATCTACTTTTACTCCCCCTTCTGCAGTTTCGGTTGAATATTTAATCGTTGCAGGTGGCGGTGGTTCAGGTACTTCTAATGGAACTGGAGGCGGTGGCGGCGGCGGTGTTTTAACCGGAACTACAAATTTAGTGGGCGGTCAAGTTTATACAATTACTGTTGGAGCCGGTGGTGCAGGAACTCCTGCAAATAACCTATCAACCCCAGGTAATAATGGTCAAAATTCTTCTGCTTTTTCGCTTGTCGCTTTGGGTGGCGGCGGATCTGGAAGTGAAGGAGCTCAAGTCGTTCGAAATGGTAACGTCGGCGGTAGTGGCGGCGGTGGAGTAAGAAGCGGTTTAGGTGGAGCAGGAACTGCAGGCCAAGGTTTTGCTGGTGGTTCAAACGTTAACGATGGAGGTCCACATTACTCAGGTGGTGGTGGCGGCGGAGCCGGTGCAGCAGGTACAAATGGATCGGCCGGAACATTAGGTGTTGGCGGTAATGGAATACAAAGTGCAATTTCTGGAACAGCTACTTACTATGGTGGTGGTGGTGGTGCTGGTTCATACAGTGGTATGGCAAGTGCTGGTGCTGGTGGTTTAGGTGGTGGCGCCATGGGCGGAACAAATCCTTCCGATGGCCGAAATAGAAATGGTTCGCCAAATACTGGTGGAGGTGGCGCTGGTACAGGAAATCTTGGTAATCCAGGAGGTAGTGGCGGTTCAGGTATTGTTATTGTTAAATATCTAATTCCAGCTTCTCAAAATTATACATATACTTGGTCAAATGGCGGTGCAAATTCTTCTAGCATCGTTGTAACACCAAATACAAATACAAATTATTCAGTGGTTTTGTCTAACACATCAGGATGTTCATCACCATTAATTAGCCCAATTACATTATCTGTAACTCAATTGCAAGCGCCAATTACTGGTATGAGCACAGTTTGTGCAGGTATTACTGTAACTTTAAATACGGCAATTTCTTCTACTCCTGCAACAGGAGGTGTAATTACCTATTCAAATGGCTACACTATTCATACATTTACTTCGAACGGAACGTTTAACGCGCCTTCTAATCAAAATATTGAGTATTTGGTAGTTGCTGGTGGCGGCGGATCTGGTGGTTTTGGCGGCGGCGGCGGTGCCGGTGGCGCAATATTAGGTTCAGCTAATGTTTCTGGAACTTTTGCAGTTGTAGTGGGTGCCGGCGGAAATGGTGAATCATCAAGCGATGGAGGCGGATCAAATGGAGCAAATTCTTCATTTAACTCCGTAGTTGCTATTGGTGGTGGAACGGGCAGGCACTCTGCATTAGGAACCAATGGTGGTTCTGGTGGCGGAAATGGCTATGGAACGGCTTCACCAACTAGTAGTTTTGTTGCAGGGCAAGGAAGTAGTGGTGGTTTTGGAAACAATACAGGTCCAGGTTACCCCGGTGGTGGCGGTGGCGGTGCAACAAGTGTTGGAGGAAATGCTTCAGCTAATTCAGGTGGCACAGCAGGTAATGCTGGCGCTGGATTATTATCAACTATATCAGGTGCCCCGGTTTATTATGCAGTTGGAGGTCCAGGATCAGCAAGATCTGGAGGAGTTAATGGTACACCAGCAACTGGAGGTTCTTCTGTTGGTCAGGATGGCGCTCCGAATAGAGGAAATGGCGGCGGTGGAGGCTTAGTTCAATGGGTTGGTAAAAATGGAGGTTCAGGTGTTGTAATTATACGATACCAACCAATTTCAGTTGCATCATACACTTGGTCAAACGGAGCAAATACGCAAAGTATAACCATTAACCCAACAGTAACAACAAGTTATTCAGTTGCATTTACAACCACAGCGGGCTGTATTGGAACAAGTACTTTAGCAACTGTAAATGTTAATCCATTACCAGTGGTAAGCATCTCAGGTTCAAGTGCAATTTGTGTTGGCCAAACAGCCACATTAGTTGCTAATGGAGCTAATACTTATACATGGAGTAATGCATCTACAGCATCAAGTATAACTTTATCACCAGCATCAAACACCTCATATTCATTAACAGGAACAGCAGCTGGCTGTATTGGTTCAGCAACAACAAATTTAATTGTTAATGCAAACCCAATAATCACAGTAAACTCAGGTGCAATTTGTGCAGGACAAAACTTCACGATTAATCCAAACGGAGCAAATACCTATACCATACAAGGCGGTAATGCAGTGGTTAGTCCAGCAGCGAACACTTCTTATACAGTATCAGGAACAAGCACGGCAGGATGTGTATCACAAGCTTTTGCAACCAGTAACTTAACGGTTAATCCTAACCCAATCATCACGGTTAATAGTGGTGCTATTTGTGTAGGCCAAAACTTCACCATCAATCCAAGCGGAGCAAATACTTATACCATACAAGGAGGTAATGCGGTGGTAAGTCCATCTATTAATACAAGTTATTCAGTAGTAGGATCAAGCAGTGCAGGATGCTTATCACAAGCCTTTGCAACCAGTAACTTAACGGTTAATCCAAACCCAACCATTACGGTAAACAACGGAACGATTTGTGTAGGACAAAACTTTACGATTAATCCAAACGGAGCAAATACCTATACCATACAAGGCGGAAGCTCAGTTGTAAATCCACCAAGCAATGCTATTTATACAGTAGCAGGTACAAGTACTGCAGGCTGTGTATCCCAAGCGTTTGCCACAAGTAGCTTAATCGTTAATCCCAACCCAATCATCACGGTAAACAGCGGTGCAATCTGTGCAGGACAAAATTTTACTATTAATCCAAACGGAG
>SXGQ01066636.1_pt1 | contig 97130 bp, 85 predicted proteins | sample 3178371 | NCBI WGS metagenome assembly SXGQ01 (sample SAMN11356859, study PRJNA531348) | freshwater metagenome | isolation source: freshwater sample F1-20 | place: China: Fuxian Lake, Yuxi | collected 2017-12-25 | reverse complement strand
TCGTCGACGACAAGGGCAACGACTTCTTCGTGAACAACTGCGGCATCTGCGTCCCGGGCTAAATTGCCCGCGGGTCACTCGCCGATCACCGTCACGACGACCCTGCGCGTCGGCGCGGCGCGGCGGTGCTCCCACAGAAAAAGCCCCTGCCAAGTTCCGAGCAACAACCGCCCCTCGCTAAACGGCACCGTCTCGCTCGTGCGCGTCAGCGCCACCTTGATATGGCCCGGCATGTCATCCGGGCCCTCCTGAGTGTGCTCAAAGCGCGGATCACCCTCCGGAACCAACCGACCAAACCAAGCCTCGAGATCGCGCCGCGCAGACGGATCGGCGTTCTCCATAATGACGAGACTCGCGCTCGTATGTTGGCAAAACACTGTCACTACCCCGCGGGTCAATCGGCTACGCTCCAGCACGCCCGCCACCGCTTCGGTGATCTCATGCAGCCCGCCCCTGCGCGGGCGCAATTCCAACGTATCTTGATACACAGCCACGTCTCAACCAAACTGCCCTGCTCGCGTCGCATAAGTCTATGGACCCGTTTTTCACCCAGCGGCACGGTTGCGATCCTGCTCCGCGCCCACAAAAAAGGCCGGGCTGGTTAAGCTCGGCCTACCGTGTCGCGGAATGTTACCGCTTCAGAATTTCACCATGAGGCGATCGCCACCGACGCCCAACCGGCTGGGGCCGGTTTCGTAGAGCCTCTCATCCGCAATCCGGCTGGCCAAACGTTCGCTGCTCCGGGCCGTTGCCGTTTTCACACCGACACTTGCCGGCAACGCCGTGCCAAGGTAGCGGGCACGACGGACATCCGACGGGGCCTTCATCTGCGCCAAGGGGTCAACCACCGGTTGACGCGCGGGCATCGCTCGCGACTCGAACCCGTGCACAGTCGAACCGAGAAACGACCGGCCGCCAAACGGGGACTCGGCGGATTGCACCGCCGCAAAGTTGTTCGCGATCGAGCGCGCCGAGGGACTCGCTTCTCGAACACTGTCGTCGACCCGACCGGTCAAAACCGCCATCGCCGAGAAGGCTTGGGCTCCCGACTCCGTGGACATGTCGGCCTCCCGGCTCACGCTCGGCGCCGACTCGCTTGCGACCGCGACAGGTTTGACCTCGCCGCCCAAGAACGCGCCTTCAGCCGGCCCGGCTACTGTCGCAGCCGAACCCGCAGACGATGCCGACGTCTCAAAAACCTCATCACCAAGGACCGGCAGCACGACCCCTTCGGGAGTCACCGTCTGATACTCGCGCACGCTCAAAAAGGTAATCGCCAACACCGCCGTCGCCCCGAGGGGCAGATGATACCGGGAAAAACCCGCAAATGCCCGCGCCGGCAACGTTCGCCACCACGGCCGTTTCACCACCAGCGCCGCGAGCTGCTTTGCACGCAGCTCGCGCTCAAACTGGTTCCAAAACTCTGCCGGCGGGCGTTCGGCTCGCTTCAAACGCAAAAGGTCTTCCAAGGTCACTGACTTCGGGCGGTCGGACTTCATCGGCGCATGTAGGGCTGGAGCTCGGATTGCAGCAGTTGTTTCGCGTAATGGAGCCGGGAACGCACGGTTCCTACCGAGGAATCCATGATCTCGGCGATCTCTTGGTGGCTCAGGCCATCGATTTCAAATAAAGTTACCACGGTACGATGTTTGGTAGACAGTTTTTGCAGCGCTTCGTTCAATTTTTCCTGGAGCTCGCGGACATAGGTGTCGCGCTCGGCACCGCTGTTGTCGGTCAGAGCGGCGATGATTTCCTTCGAAACCGGCTCGTCGGAGTCGATTTTCTCCAGACTGAAAAAGGACCGAAGCCGGTGTTTGCGCAGGTGGCTGAGCGTGGTGTTGACGGCGATCCGGTAGAGCCAAGTGAAAAAGGACGACTGGCCGCCAAACCGCTGAATCGATTGAAACGCCTTGATGAACGTATCTTGGGTGAGATCGGCCGCGTCCTCCCGATTGGAGGTCATGTGGTAGATGATCCCAAGCACACGCTCCCGATAGCGGAGAATCAAGCGGTCAAAGGCCGCGACGTCTCCCGCCTGCACCAAGTGCACAATCACCATGTCGGCATCGGCCTCCTGCGCGCGCTCGGGAGAGGCGGCAAGGATTTTGGAGAGGACCTTGGGGGCATCCATGATGGGAAACAGAAACGCCCGACCTACGGCGGCGCAAACGGAAAGTTTGACGGCGAATGCCGCCCTAGTCGCGGCGTCGAATGAGGAGTCTTACCAACCCAAACACTCCCGGGACCCAGCCCAGCAGCGACCCGAAAAATTTGGCGCCGAGGCGGCGGCGACCTTGCCCACGGTGTCGTTGATCGCGCCGGTGAACGAACCCTTCACATGACCGAAGAGTTCGCTTTCCAGCAGCTCACGGGAAAGCGACGGGCAATTCACCGTGACGAAGGCCGCGTCGCGCTGGGCGCTGCGGCGATGCAGTTCGCGGGCGAGCAAACTCTTGCCGGTGCCGCTGGGGCCGAGCAGCAAAACACTCGCCGGGCTCTCCGCCGCCTCAAACGCCACGGCCAACGCCCGCTCCATCACAGGTTCATGCGAATGAAGGGCCAGCGGCGGCGTCTCCGCCGCGAGATCGGTCTCGAGCGCCCGCACGCGTTGTTGCAGCGCGGCGGTTTTCTCCACCTTGGCCAGCACGGCGCGGATCTGGTCCGGCGTGAAGGGCTTGGGTACAAAATCGAACGCGCCGAGCCGCATCGCCTCGACGGCGGTCGCGATCGTCGCGTAGGCCGTGAACATCACCACGGCCGGCGCCGGTCGGGCTTGGAGCAGCCGTCCCAAGGTCTCGAGACCGTTGTCGGCGCCGAGGTCGAGGTCGAGAAACACCACGTCGAACACTTCATCGGCAACCGCCTTTAACGCCCGAGCGGCCGTGCCGGCCTCGGCGGCCGAGTGGCCGGCGGTCTCCAACGCGATGCGCGTGGTTTTGCGGATCGAAGGTTCGTCGTCGACGATGAGGACGCGCATGGGGCGGTGAATCGGTGGTGGGAATTAAAGAGCCGAGGCCGGGCCGCTCGCGCGACCCGGCTAGGTCCAGCTTCAACTGGGCAGCCGGCCGACAGGGCCCGCACGTTGCCGGAAAAGAGACCAAAAACCGGCGAGCCTGTTCCCTCTTCGGTTCGCTCCCCACATTTTTTCTTGTGTCGTGCGACGCGGGCAAACCCTCTAAGCCTACCCTTTCAAAACCCGCTATGCCCAATTCCGTCGTCAGCTCCACTCCTCCCATTCCGGCACCGGCCCCCCGCATCGCCGACCTGGAGATCAAGGACGCCCAACTCATCTTCGGCGCGATCTGGGCCGATCTCTTGAACGAAGTCGGCCGCGAGAATCTACGTTTCCCCAAGGAGATTATCCTGCTGGGCGGCGCGCCCGGCGCCGGTAAGGGCACGAACACCGGCTTCATCGCCCAAGCCCGCGGCCTCACCTGCGAACCGATCGTGATCAGCGCGTTGCTCGATACGCCCGAAGCCAAACGGCTCAAAGACGGCGGCAATATGGTGGGCGATCGCGAGGTCATCGGACTGCTCCTGCGCCGGCTCCTGCGCCCGGAATTTCGCGACGGCGTCATCCTCGACGGGTTTCCCCGCACCAAGGTGCAGGTCGAGTGTTTGAAACTCCTGGTCGACCGGATGCACGGCCTGCGCCGCGAATTTTACTCCACGCCGCTCAGTATTCATTTTCGGCAGCCCACCGTCCACATCATGGTGCTCTTCGTCGACGAGAAGACCTCCGTCGATCGCCAGCTTTACCGCGGCCGCGTGGTCAAGGCGCACAACGAGGAAGTCCGCCGCACGGGCATCGGAGAACTCCAAGAAGAGCGCACCACCGATTTCGACCCGGCACTCGCCCAACGGCGCTACCGGGTTTTTAAGGAGCAAACATGGGGCGCCCTCCAGGAGCTCAAAGAACTCTTTCACTACCATTTCGTAAACGCCCAGGGCACCGTCGAGGAGGTGGAGCAGAACATCCGGCACGAGCTCGACTACCAAAGCACGTTGGAACTCGATCCGCGCACGGTTGACCGGCTCCGCAGTATTCCGGTCGCGAGTGAAATCATCATCCACGCCCGGCAGGAGCTCGTGCGCCGCCTCGACGGCTACGAACTGGAGCACCCCGACGTCTTCTCCAAGGTGGCCACCTTCATCGAGAAGAAGATGATGCCGATCGTGCTGCGTCACGCCATCTCCGGCGTGGCGTTGGTCAACGCGGAGGATCCGGCTTTCGACGACCCGCTGGCGTTGGCGATTCTGATCGATGTGTTTTCCGAGCGCGGCTACCACGCGGTCGTCGATCTGCACCGCATCGAAGTACCCGAGCACTTCGACCTGCAAACCGGAGCGATCCGGTGCCGCGTGAAGAAAGTCTATCGGATCCAAGTGCGATTCCCGGGCTCGGAAATTCGCCGGGGATAACGCGCTCCGTCCGGCGTCCGATCACTCGTAACGCAAGGCCTCGATCGGATCGAGGGAGGCGGCTTTCCAAGCGGGATAGAAGCCGAAGCCCACCCCGATCCCGCAGCACACCACGACGCCAGCGGCGGCCCAACCCCAAGGGAAAACCACGGCGGCCTTGAGCATGATGGCCAGCCCGTTCCCCGCGCCGACCCCCAAGAGTATTCCGACCAGTCCTCCCGCGAGCGAGATCGCCACCGACTCGATAAGAAACTGCGTGAGGATGCTGACCTTGCGGGCACCGATCGCCTTGCGAATCCCGATCTCCTTCGTGCGTTCGGTCACGCTCACCAGCATGATGTTCATGATTCCCACCCCGGCGGCGAGCAGGGCGATCCCGCTGATCACAAAAGCGCCCGCGCTGATCGTGTCCGCCACCTGCGCAAACGCCAAAATCAGCGAGTCGTTCGAGAGCAATTCAAAATCATTTTCCTGTTCCGGCCGCAAACCGCGGACGATGCGCATCGCGGTGATGATCTTGTCGACCGTCTCGTTGTAGCGGTCTTGCGACGGAGCCTGGATCGCGATGTTCACCGTCCGGCGCGCACCACCAAAATCGATCACGAACCGGGTGATCGGGATCATGAGCACATCGTCTTGGGACCGGCCAAATGAGGAGCCGCGCTCGGCAAACGTGCCGATCACCTGGTAGGTCTTCCCCATAATCTTGACCGACTTGCCCAACGGATTCTCCGAGGGGAACAGCTTAGAAACAATCGTCTGGCCAATGATGATCACCGGCCGGGCGAGATCGGTATCGGCCTTGGTGAAATTACGACCCAGATTGATCGAATATTGATTCGCCGTGAGGAAATGCTCGTCGGTGCCGCCGAAAGTAAGGCCCGGAGTCGTCTTCCGGTTTTCGTAGGTGGCTTGGGCGATGCCGTCACGGTTGAACATTTTCACACACACCACCTCGGTGTGGCTCTCCAACAGCTGGATCAGCCGCTGGGCATCGGCCAGCGTGATGTCCCGCCGATTTTCGAAGCGGCGGCGATTAGATCCGTCGCTGCTAAAACCCACCGGGTTTTTCCCGATCTGGATGATATTCGAACCGAGAAAACTGAGTCCCGATTCGACGGAGTCGCGGAGCGCGGTGACGGCGGTCATCACCCCGATCACGGAAAAAACCCCGATCGTGATACCCAGCATCGTGAGCGACGAACGCAGCTTGTTTGCTCCGAGGGAGCCCAAGGCCATGCGCAAAATTTCGGAGATTTTCATGCGCGGATCATTCGTAACGCAGCGCCACCACCGGGTCCAACCGCGACGCGCCCCACGCCGGCGCGAAGCCCGAAACGATTCCCGTCGCGATCGAAACCGCCATGCTGATGAACACTAGGCTCACCGAAAATTCCACCGGGATCGCCGGCAAGGTCACGCTCACGACCTGCACCAACGTGTAAGTAAGCAGAAGCCCGGCGATGCCCCCGATCAGGCAGATCGACACGGCCTCGATGAGAAACTGCAGCAAGATGGTCCGACGGCGCGCCCCCAGCGCCTTGCGAGTGCCGATCTCTTTCGTGCGTTCCTTCACCGAAACGAAGGTGATGTTCATGATCCCGATCGCCCCGACAAAGAGCGAAAGCCCCGTGATGAAAAGTCCCGCCAACGCGATCCCTTGCTTAATCGGGTCAAGCTGGGCCTTGAAGGCACCTTGCTCATTGATGTTAAAATTGTCTCGCTCGCCCGGCAGTTGGCCGCGGACCCGTCGCACCGCCCCGATGAGCTCCTCGCGGGCCTCGGCCACGCGCATCTTGTCGGTGATTTTGACCCGTAGTTCCGCGCCGCGTCGCACGCTGAAATATTTCCGGAACGCCTCGAGCGGCAAAATCACCTGGTTGTCGAACGAGAACAGGCCGAGGAACGAGCCCTGCTTCGCTACCACGCCGATGACGGTGAACGGATGGCTACCCACCAGCACGGTCTCGCCGAGTGGCGAGCGATTCTGAAAAACCGCCTCAGCGACATCGAAGCCGAGCACGCACACCGGACGACCTCCGTTGGCCTCAGTTTCATTGAAGAGGCGGCCCTCCGAAAAATCCGCACTGATCAACCGGCCGTAGTCTGCCGTGGTGCCGATGGTGAAAACTCCGCTCACCTTGTTCTCTACATATTTCACCGATGTGCTGCGGCTGGAAACCGGGACCGCCACTTCAAGCAGCGAGTTCGGGGTCTGCTCGATGATCCGGTTAAGTTTGTCCGCTTGGTCCGGCATAATCGCGGGCCGGTTGCTGTAATTCCAAAAATCTTCGACCGGACCCCACGGCCATTTCTGCACGTAGAGCACATCGTCGCCGAGCATCGCGAGACTCTTGTTGAACCCCGTGTCGATCCCGCGGATCGCGGTCCCCATCAACGTGACGGCCACGATGCCGATGATGACCCCGAGCGCCGTCAGGACCGAGCGCAGCTTGTTCGCCCGGATCTGCGCAAAGGCGATGCGGAAAGATTCGGTGAGCTCGTAAATCAGGCGAGTCATCGGATTTTTGAATTGGACGGCACGGTGACGGGATCGGAATGAGGAATTTCCTGAAGTTCGAAAATCACCCGACCGGCCCATCGCTCTCGATCAAGCCGTCGCGGAGGCGGACGATGCGGCGGGCGTGGCGGGCGATGTCTTCCTCGTGGGTGACCACGATGAGGGTGTTGCCTTGGGCGTAGAGCTGCTCGAACAGGGCCATGATTTCGACGCCCGTCTTCGAATCGAGATTACCCGTGGGTTCGTCGGCGAGGATGATCGACGGCGAATTGACGAGCGCGCGGGCGATGGCGACGCGTTGACGTTGGCCGCCGGAAAGCTCGTTCGGGCGGTGATGGAGCCGGGCCCCAAGACCGACATTCTCCATCGCCTGAATCGCCTTGGCCTTGCGCTCCGCCGGAGAGTAGCCGGCGTAGATCAGGGGCAGCTCGACGTTGGCGAGCGCGGTGGAGCGCGGGAGCAGATTAAACGTCTGAAAGACAAAACCGATCTCGCGATTGCGGATATCGGCCAGCTCGTCGTCGACCATCGTCGCCACGTTCTTCCCGGTGAATTCGTAGCGGCCGGCCGTGGGCGTATCGAGGCAGCCCAGCATGTTCATGAGGGTCGACTTCCCGGAGCCCGAGGGCCCCATGACGGCGAGGTATTCGTTGCGGTGAATCTTCACCGAGACGCCGCGTAGCGCGTGGATGGTCTCGTCGCCCATCTGGTAGAGCTTGGTGACGCCCGCGATGTCGATCACGAGCGGGCCGGCGGGGCGGGTGGTGCGGCCGGCGAGTTCCGGTGCGAGTGAGGGCGACATGGCGGGAGGCGTCGGGGATGAACCGAGCTTACTTCGAATCCTCGTCTTTTTTCGGTTTCTCGATCTTCACCGCCATCCCGTCCTTCAATTTGCGGCTGATCGCGGCATAGCTGCCCGAAACAATGTCTTCGCCGGGTTTCACACCGGACTTGATCTCGATGGACATGTTGTCGGCGATGCCGGTCTCGACTTTGCGCATCTCCACCACGTCGCCGGTTTTGATGAACACCACACGATCCAGCTTGGTTAAGTTACGGCGCGCATCGTCACGCTCGTTGGCGAGGTCGAGGTCGTTGCCTGATTTCTCCTTATTCTCTTTGGCCTTGGCCTTCTGGATGTCTTCGGTGGTCTTCCCGCCGGCAGCCCGCACGGTGACGCTCTGGATCGGAACGGCGACCACGTCCTTCACCGTCTGAGTCTCGATGTCTACCGTAGCGCTCATGCCGGGGCGGAGATTCAGCTCGCGATCGACGATGCGGATCTTGACGAGGAAATTGGTCACCTCGTCGGTGTTGAGCATTTGGTTCGAGCCCGAGCCGCCGGCTCCGATTCCTTGGGCCGAGGAGGAGATTTCGTAGACCGCGCCGGCAAATTTCCGGCCGGGAAACGCGTCGATCGAGATGATGGTTTTGTCGCCGAGCTTCACGTTGACGATGTCGTTTTCGTTCACCTTCACGCGGACCTCCATGTTGGTAAGATCGGCGACGCGCATGATCTCGGTGCCCGTAAAGCTGCTTTGGGCGACGACCCGTTCACCCACTTCGCTGGTGAGGGAGCTGATCGAGCCGTCCATCGGCGAGTAGATGGTGGTCTTGTTGAGTTGGTCGCGGGATTGGCTCAGAGAGGCCTCGGTGCGGCGAATCTGAGCTTGGTAATTTTCCACGTTGGCTTGGGCGACTTCGAGCAAGGTCTTTGCGGCGGTGAAGTCGGCCTCGGAGACGAGATTTCGCTTATGCAGCTCTTCGGATTGGGCGAAATCTTGGGTCGCCTTCGTGAGCTGGGCGCGGCCAAGGACGGCGGTAGCCTTGGCAGAGGCAAGCGCGGCTTCCTGTTGCTCGAGTTGCGCCTGATAGGTGTCGGGCTTGATCCGGACGAGCAAGGTGCCCTTTTTGATGATTTCGCCTTCTTTGACCGGAATCGCGATGATCTCACCGGCAACCTCGGGCGAAATCTTAACCTCGGTTTCGGGTTGGATCTTGCCCGTGGCGGTCACGAGCTGGGTGATCGTCTTGACGACCGCTTTTTCCACCGTGATCGCCGTGGCGTCACTTTCTTTGCCCTTCTTGAAATAGACGCCCGCACCCAAGGCGGAGAGGAGCAAAATCGCGGCGATGACGATATAGATTGTCTTGGATTTCTTGGGCTTGGCGGAGGCAGGTGCGGCGGCGTTCATGGAGAGAAGAGGAAGACAGTGGTCGGCAAGACGTTGGACGCGACCGGGGCTTAGGCAAGCCACGCTTGCCGGCCGAAAATGAGTGTGGCGGGGCCCACAACGACCCCGCCACGGTTACACAACTGCTGACTAGGAACAAAGAACGAAAAAACCGAGCCCGACACCGGACTAAAGTCCGTTGCGCCAGACCGGCCCGATTCCGCGACCAATAACCTCGGCCCGGCGTTGGCCGGACTGAAATGTAATGAGTCGAAAACAACGGACATGAACCAACAACACGGGGTCCAAGAAAAAAGTTACAGACTACTTGGACGAGCGGCGTGGCCGCAGGCTGGACGGCAATCAGGTCGGCAGCAGACCGCACGGGGTTCAAATTGGCAAAAAGCCGGGCTCCGAAGAGTCCGGCCAGTCGCGGTCGTGGAAGACGAACCGCCGACCTCAGCCCGCCGCGCCCAACGCCGGCAGGCTCGCCGCCGCCGTCGCCTGACCGTGGCGTTTATTCTGCTCGTCCGGCGTGCGGAGACGGATCGTCGCCGCCAATTCCGGAAACTCCGCGCGCAACACCGCCTCCGCCCGCTCAAGGATGATCTCGCCACCTTCGCCCGAGGTCACGCGACCCAGCACGAGTAAGTTTCTCACCTCATAAAAATCGGCGTAGTGCGCGATCGCGTAGCCGAAACCCACGCCGATGGTTTCGTAGATCGCCCGGGCCCGCGGGTCACCCGCCTTCATCGCGTCCTGCACCGCGATCAACTGTTCCGGCAACGCCAGCGTGACCGGAAAATCGAAGCCCGCCTTCTTCGCCAGCCGACCCACGCCTTGCTGGGAGAAATACTGCACGCCGCAGCCGATGTCGCCCGACCACTCGTCGCGCGGCGCATCCGGCCGGTAGTCCACCGGGGCAAACGCCAGCTCGTTGAGCCACGGGGTGATGTTGCCCGCGGGCGTCACATAGCCGCCGGCTTGGCTCGTGCCCATCGAGACGCCGAGGACCGCGTTGTCGCCCATCGACATCGAGCCGGCCAGCGCCGTGACCTCGCCGTCGTTGACCACTTCGAACGGCACCCCGCCCCACCGTTCCCGCAGCGTAAAAAACATCCGCCGCACCTGGTGCTCGAAATCCTCCGCCGACACTCCGCGAAACAACGACGCCGCGCGCACCTCGTTGTTCACATACACACCCGCCGCGCTGCCGCCGATCGCATCGACCCGCGGCAGGTGCGCCGCCGCCCGCTTCAGCGAATCATGCACGCCTTCGAGGTGATAACCGGGGTCTTTTTGAAAATACGGGTCCCAAGCGATCTCTTCCGAGAACACGACGCGGCCGTCGATCAGCGCCGCCGCCTTCCGGTCGCTGCCACCCAAGTCGAAACCGATCCGGCAACCCCCGAGATTTCGCCCCATCGGCACACTCGTCTCGACGCTCGCCGGCAAGGCTCCCCACGGCGCCGCTTCGACCGAAAACGGCCGGCCGAAAATCTTTTCCCCCATGAATTCGCAATCAAAAGCCCGGGCGCCCTGCGGTGAGTAAGTCTTCGCCAACTCCCGCGCGACTTCATCCGCGCCCGCCACGAGCACGCGCGGGCCGCCCTTCATCCACAGCAAAAACTTCAGGAGACGCTCGGCGTAGAGCGACGTCAGCGCCGCCGCCGGGTGTCCGGCGGAGAGCACGCGACTCTCATGGCGGAAGACCGCGCCGTCGTTCCGCACGAGCACGAGGGCGAACGGCCGCGCGCCCGGGTCGGCGGCCACCAGGGCACGGTAAGCGCGCTGCCAAAGGGCCGCGGGGAGAAAATCAGGATCGAGGACCGGACGGAGTTTCGGGGCGACAGACAGCATGGAAATCAACGGACAACGTTAGTTCACCGGGCGCGAAGTTGGGAAGCGCTTTTCCCGCGGGCCGGCCGAAGAGTTACTTCCTCTCCGCCGCCCACAACGCCGCGCCCACGATGCCCGCGTTGTTGAAAAACTCCGCCGGCACCAGCTTAGCGCGCGGCTTGATGAACTTGAAGAACTTCTCGTGGTCTGCGCTCACGCCGCCGCCGATGATGATCAACTCAGGCCACAGCAGCTTCTCCAGCACGCCCACATACTCGCCAAGCGCCCCGCCCCATTTTTTCCATGAGAGATCTTTCCGCTCCCGCACCGAGGCCGCGACATAGCGTTCCGCCGACTTACCTTGTTTGCCCCAAGGAAAATGCCCCAGCTCCATCGGCGTCACAATACCTTGAAACGCAAAACACGAACCGACGCCCGTGCCCAGCGTCAGCAGCAGGGTTTTGCCCATAAAGCCGCGGCCGGCGCCGAAATGCATTTCGGCCGCACCCGCCGCCGCCGCGTCGTTGATCATCGCAACCGGCGAGCCCGTGGCCTTGCCAAAAAGAGCCGCGCCGTCGCAGCCGATGAATTTTTTGTGGAGATTGGCGGAGGTCCAGATGGTCGAGCCCTGAATCACGCCCGGAAAGCCGATGCCGATCGGACCTTTCCACGAAAAATTCTCCGCCATCGCCTCGACCGCGCCCGCCATCTCGTCGGGATTGAGGTTGTCGGGCGTATCGATGCGAAACCGCTCGGACACCAGTTTGCCGGTGGCCGTGTCCACCACTGCGCCTTTGAGAGCTGAGCCGCCGATATCGATGCCGAGGGTTTTCATGAAAAAATGGAGCCGCCAGAAAACACCGGGGCCTATCATCCGCAACCGTCAAAAACACACCCCATTGATCCACCGACGCCACCGGCGATCTGCTCCGCGTCCGCGATTTCGGCGTCGTCCCGGCCCGCTCAATGCCCACACGCCCCGTCGGCCCCGTGGGCGTGACCGTGGCGCAGTTCCTCCGGCGTCGCCTCGCGCGTGCTGAGCACCTCGACGTCGAAGGTCAGATCGACCCCGGCCAACGGATGATTTGCGTCGAGCAAGACCTCGTCGCCGTCGATCGAGACCACCGTGACCGTCGGCGCAAATTGATCCTCTCCGGTCTTGAACTGGTCGCCCACGGTCAGTTCGCCCTCGACGGGCAATTGGCTGCGTTTCACCGGCTGCACCTGCTCGGGATCGCGTTCGCCGTAAGCCTTGGCCGCCGGCACGACGACGCGGGTTTTGAGTCCCGCCGCGGCGCCCCGGAGTTGTTCGTCGAGTCCGTCGATGATCTGCCCCGCGCCTTCGAGATAGGTGACGGCCTGCGCCCCCATTGAGGTGTCCAGCACCCGGCCGGAGGGATCGCGGAGCGTATAGTGAAAGGAAACGACGGAGGGCATATCCGCCAAAATTGCGGAGCCCCCGCCCCCGCTCCGAGCAAAATCTAAGGGCCCCGCGCCGTTCATCCGGCGAAACGCCCCGCCTACGTTTCCTGCCGCAAGATCTCCAGCGGCGGGTGATCCGTCACTCCGCGGCTCGTGAGCAGGCCCGTGACCACCGTCACAGCCGCCGCCGTCGCCACCGCGCCGAGGATCAGCAACGGCGGCGTGGCCGGCGTCATCTTGAAGACAAAGTGCGCCACCAGCGCGTTGCCTCCGATGGACAACACGCCGCCAACCACCGCCGCGAGCACGCCCAGAATCGCGTATTCCACGAGTTGGATCTGCACGAGTTGCCGGCGCGTCGCGCCCAGTGTGCGGAGGAGAACGGTCTCGCGCACGCGTTGGTAACGGCCATTCAGCACCGCCCCCACCAGCACGATCACTCCGGTCAACACCGTGAACAGCGCCATGAACTGGATCACAAATGCTACCTTCGAAAAAATTCCGTCCAGCGCCTGCAAGATCAGCGCGAGGTCGATCGCGGACACATTCGGAAACGCCGCGACCATCTCGCGCTGGATCCGCGCCGAGTCTTCCGGCTTCGCCGTGCGCAGGGCCGCCACAAAAGTCTTCGGCGCCGCCTCGATCGCGCCCTCGGGGAAGACCACAAAAAAGTTCGACTCCAACCGCCGCCACTCCACGGCGCGCACGCTCGTCACTTTCGTGCGCAAGGGCACGCCCTGCACATCCCACTCGATCTCGTCGCCGAGCCCGATTTGCAGATCGCGCAGCAATCCTTCTTCCACCGAGATCGGCACCACCGCCACGCCCGGCGCGACCTTGCCTTCAAACGTGCCCGCCACCACGCGCTCCGAGCCCGTGAGCTTGGCGCGATAGGTCGAGCGGTATTCTCGGTTCAACATCCCGCGGGAAACGCGCGGTCCGTCCCGACGATTTTCCGCGCGCGGCGGCTCGGCGGCGCCCGGCTCCGTCGCCGGCGGTTCGGCCGACTGCTGCCGGCGACGCATGATTTCCTCAAGGGGCCGGCCTTTCAGCGACGCGATCTTCATCGTGACGATCGGCGCCGCCTGCATGAGCGGCGCGCCGTTCTTCGCCGCGAGCGCCGTGAAGGGCTCGATCTGGTCGTCCTGGATGTCGAAAAACACGAGGTTCGGCCGGGAGCCTTCACCGGCGAGATCGATCTGGTTGAGCAGCGTCGTGCGGGTGAGGTAAAGCGTGAGAATCAGAAACGTCCCGAGCCCGAGCGCCAGCAGCAGCAGCACGGTGCGGTTGTTGGGCCGGTGCAGATTCGCGATGCCCTGCCTCACCACGTACGGCAGGCCCCGCGGGACAAATTTCCGTGCGGCCCACGCGACGAGTTGCGCCAGACCCGCGAGCACGCCGAAGCCCACCGCGAGCGCCACCGTGAAGCCGACCCCAATCTTCCAGTCCCGCGTCTGCCAGGTCGCAAACGTCGTCACCGCCGCGATGATCACCGCGCCCAAAATCAACCGCCACGGATCGGTCGCCGCGCCCGTGCGCTCGATGAAGGCCGAGCGCAGCGCCACGAGCGGCGAAACCCGCCGCACCGCCAGCAGCGGCAGCAACGTGAACAGGAAACAGATCACCAACCCCGCCCCCATGCCGCGCCCGACCGCCGCCCACGAGATGAAGAAATTCACGTCGAACGGCAGCATGCCCTTGAGTAATACCGGCAACAGCAGTTGCAGCCCGAGACCGAGTCCGGCGCCCAGCACCGCGCCGAAAACTCCGAGCGCGAGCCCTTGGACCACGTAAACCGCGAAACTCTGCCACGCGCTCGCGCCCAGACACCGCAGGACGGCGACCGTGTTGATCTTCTGCCGCACGTAGACGTGGATCGCGCTCGCGACCCCGATCGCGCCGAGAAACAGCGCGACGAAGCCCACGAGATTCAGGAAGCCTTCAATATTGGTCAGCGCCGCCCCGAGATTCCGTTTTCGTTCGGCGACCGTGGAGAATTGGAGGCGTTCGCCCAAAAACCGCGCCCGCATTTCGCGTTCGATGATCTCCGCATCACGGCCCGCCGGCAATTTCACGAGCACCCGGTGCCGGGTGATGCTCTCCCGATCTGCCAGCCCCGTCGCCTCGAGCGTGCCGAACGGAATGAACGCGCGGGGCGCAAATGTCGAAATCGCCGCCGTTTCGCCCGGCACTTTTTTCAATGCGCCCGCGATCGTGAAAACGGCCTGCCCGAGTTTTACCGGATCGCCGACCTTTACGCCGAACTGCGTGAGCAACGTCTCCTCCAAAATCACGACCTGTTTCCCCGTGCGCAACTCGGCGGGGGCTTCCGCCGGCACCGCTTCAAATTCGCCGAAGAAAGGGAAATTCGCCTCGACCGCGCGCACCTGCACGAGCCGCGTGGCATCGTTCGCCGACTGAAACACGAGCATCGAGGAAAACTCCCGCGTGCGCGACTGTTCGCCGCCGATGCCCGCCAGATGCTCGAGCACCGGCGCCGAAAATTCCGTGCGGGACGAGACCACAAGATCGGCCCCGAGCAGACCCTTGGCCTGTTCGTCGATCGCCTGCTTGAGGTTGACCGTGAACGAGCCGATGGCGACGAGCGCCGCGATCCCGAGCACAACGGAGAGCGAGAACAACAAGAGCCGTTTCCGCGAAGCCCGCGAATCCCGCCACGCCATTTTGAGGATAAAAGTCATAGGAAGGGCCCGCTAATTGCGCGAATCGACGCGAATGCAGCATAAGGCGAAGGTTTCATTGTCGGGTGCGCACGATACGGCGGTATTCCAGTTTCGGGTTGCCGCCGAAGTTCACTAACAAGCCGAGCGCGTAGCCGGTCGCGTTAAGGTAATTCAATACCTGCGCGACGTGCTCGTCGGTCAGGCGTTCAACAGCCTTTAGCTCTAGGATGATTTTCCCGTAGCATTCAAAATCCGGGCGATAACTTTGCTTCAAGCTCACTCCTTTGTAGCTCAAAGGCAGCGCCACTTGAGGTCTCGAGGGAATCGTCTGTAAACCGAGCTCGATCTCCATGCATTCTTGGTAAACGGGCTCGAGAAATCCGCAGCCCTTGTCGTTGTAGACTTCAAAGCAGGCACCGATGATTTTGTAGCTCTCTTCAGGGTAGATCAGGGCGGTCATGATTCTGAATCTCCCAATTCGCGTTCATTCGCGTGATTCGCGGGCAAGACTACTTCATCGCTCACCACCGCGCCGCTCCTTAGCCGGATGATTCGGCCACACTTCTTCGCCAGATCGAGATCGTGAGTCACCAGCACCAACGTCGTGCCTTTCTCCCGGTTCAACCCAAAGACCAACTCCACCATCGCCGCCGCCGTGTCCCCGTCGAGGTTCCCCGTCGGCTCGTCGCAAAACAGAATCTTCGGCCGGTTCATGAACGCCCGGGCCAACGCCACGCGCTGCTGTTCGCCCCCCGAGAGCTGCACCGGATAATGGTCGCAACGCGCGCCCAGCCCCACGCGCCCGAGCAGCGCCGTCGCCTCCGCCTCCACCGCCGCGCCGCCCTCGCCGCGCAACTCCAGCGGCACGAGCACGTTTTCCAGCGCCGTGAGCGTCGGGATGAGTTGGAAATTCTGAAACACAAACCCCACGTGCGCGTTCCGCACCCGCGCCCGCCCGTCCTCGTCGAGCGCGCCCAGCTCGCTCCCGGCCAGCGTCACCGTGCCGCCCGAAGCCCGGTCGAGCCCCGCGCAGAGCCCGAGCAGTGTCGTCTTGCCACTGCCGCTCGGCCCCACGATCGCGAGGCTCGCCCCCGCGACGAGATCAAAGCTGACCTCTTTCAGCACCGTCAACGGCCCCGCCGCCGTCCGGTAATCCTTGGTGAGCCGCTCGACTTTCAAAATGGATTCAACACTCATTGGTCGGACCACGAAACACACGAATCTTTCAAAATCGAGCCCATGTCCCGTTTCCTTTTGGCCCTCTCCCGCTCTTTGCCCGCTTGGGTGTGTTTCGCCGCGATCTGCTTCCCGACCCTACCGCTCCCCGCCGCCGAGCCCATCACCAAGACTTTGGTCTGCTTCGGCGACAGCCTCACCGCCGGTTACGGACTCGAAAGCGCCGCGACCGACGCCTACCCCGCCCTTTTGCAGGAAAAGCTCGACGCGTTTGCCTCCGCCCTCGCTCCGTCGACCGCGACCTCGGCTCCGGTCCCGCGCTGGCGGGTCGTAAATGCCGGTCTCAGCGGTGAAACCACCGCCGGCGGGGCGCGCCGGCTCGATTGGATCCTGCGCCAACCCGTCGACATTTTCCTGCTCGCGCTCGGGGCCAATGATGGGCTGCGCGGTATCGATCCCGCGATCTCCGAGAAAAATCTCCAAACCATCATCGACCGCGTACGTACCCGTTACCCCGACGCCAAAATCATTCTCGCCGGCATGATGATGCCCCCCAGCATGGGCGAAGATTACGCCCGGGCGTTCGCCGCGATGTATCCGAAACTCGCCACCCGGAATAACCTCACTCTTTTGCCCTTCCTGCTCGAGGGCGTGGGCGGTCGATCCGATTTTAACCAAGCCGACGCCATTCACCCCAACATCGCCGGCCACAAAATCCTGGCCACCACCGTCTGGTCCTACCTGCGCCCCTTGCTTTAATGCCGTCCTTTAACCGGACCCGCGTTGCCGCCGTCTTCGCTTCCGTGCTGCTCGCGCTCGGCGGCTCCGCCACTCTTCGCGCCGACCTCCGCTGGGCCGCTTCCGGCTGCGCCGGTTGGGCCGAGAATGTTTCCCGCTCCTCCTTTCCGCTTAATTGAAAGGATTCCGCCATTCTTGAATCCACATTCGAGGCCACCCCGGCCAACCCGGCCAAAGCACGAAGCGGCGGGCGGGGCTCACAGGCATGGCAGGAGGTTGATTTACCGCGTCGCGCAAATGCAGCTGGCGCGTTCCTCGTCAAAAGCTCAACGATCACCCTCTCTCGCCGCGTCCCCGGCCAACGCCGGTGGCCGGATCGTCCGCCACCCCCAACCCCGATCCGAAGAAATCTTATGCGTCTCCCCGCCCAGCTACGCCACCCCTCGTTCCCGGCCTTCCTCCTGGCCCTCGCCTGCGCGATCCCGCCCACCCACGGGCAAATCGCCCCGGACCCCGCCGCCCCCGCCCCGGGCGCCGGCGAAGCCAAGGCGGCCGAGGCCAAAAAATTGGCCGACGATCTCGTCCGGTTGAATCCGTTCGAGGTCAAATCCGTGTCTGACAACAGCTACGGCGCGCTCAATTCAAACTCGCTCACCCAGTTCGACGCCGAGCTCAAGAACGTCCCCGTCTCCGCCGATATCTTCACCGAAGATTTCATCCGCGACGTCGGCGTCACCAACCTCGAAGACCTCATGCTCTCCTACGGCGCCGGCGCGGGCACCGTCATGTCGAACCCCGAGGCCGATGCCCTCAGCCAGCAACCCGGCGACCGCGTCGGCAATCAGACCATGGGCGTTCGCGGCGTCGGGGTGGGCGCCCCTCGTCGCGACGGTTTCGCCGGCACCTTCGGCACCGGCGTTGGCATGAACAGCCTGTTCGACATCGAGCGCGCCGATGTCGTGCGCGGCCCGCAGGGCCTGCTCTACGGCGCCAGTGGTGCAGGCGGCACCGTCAACATCGTCTCCAAACGCGCCAATTTCAACCGCACCTCCGGCCGCGTCGATTTCCGCATCGATCAACACGGCTCGAAACAGGCGCTCTTCGATTACAACTGGGGCGCCCAAAATGTCGCCGTCCGCGTCGCCCTGCTCAACGACCACCAACTCTACCGCCGCGTCTTCATCGGCCATGAAACCCAAGGCATCTACACTCAGGTCGCCGCTCGCGTCGCCCCACTCCGCACCGTCGTCCGCCTCATCGCCGGCCAAACCGAAAACACCCGCGTGCTGAACTCGAATCAGGAAAACATCGCGTTCACCAACGCCGCCACCGACCCCCGGCACAACTTCGGCCTCGCCTACCTTCTGCGCAACAACATGGCCGGCGCCAAAGACCCCGTCACCGGCAATCCCTACCCCCGCGGCGCCATCGCCAACGGCCAGCTCACGTGGGACAATCTCAACTCGTGGGCCGGCACCGCCGCCTCCGAATACGTCACCAACAAATACTTTATCGCCACGGCCGAGACCGTCTGGACTCCGTGGCTCGCCACGCAATTTTCCACGCTCTACAACAACGCGCCCACCGACCGCGCCAACGGCGGCCTCGCCCACCTCAGCGCCCCGCTGCTCAACGGCAATCCGCTCGATGTCTGGGCCAACGGCGGCACTCTCGCCGACACCGAGCAGCCCACCCGGCGCTGGGCCACCCGCGGCTCCGCTATTGTCACCAACGATCTTTTCCGCGGGTTCGCCCGCAGCCAGACGCTCGTCGGCTTCGATATCGACTGGGCCGATACCGGCCCCACCGATTTCAGCTACTACCTAGCCGATGCCAACTTCAACGTCATCTACAACCCCGCCATCCCCTCCAACCTCGGCCGCACCCCGATGCCCCGCATCTGGTGGTCCGTCGCCAACGGTCCGGTCAAAGATCCGCTCGGCCGCGGCGGCTGGCTGACGCCACGCCTGACCACCGGCGGGCAAAACTACGTCCGTATGGCCAACAACCCCCGCGACCCGAGCTGGGTTCGCCCCAACAATCCCCTCGGCCTCGCCAGCCTCGCGGGCAATCCCGGCGTCTCCGGTCAAAACAACGATGGCCACAACTGGGAAAGCCGCGTCGCCGGTGTCTACGCCGCCAACAACACCTCTTGGTGGAAGAACCGCATCCACACCCTCGTCGGCCTCCGCGCCAACGAGAGTTTCAAGCGCACGCCCAACCTCTCCACCCTCGCCTCCGCGCCGCCCTGGGCCGAGTCGAACAAGACCAACAAGAGCTACAACCTCGGCATCAACGGTGCCATCCGCCCGTGGTTGAACGCCTACTACAGTTTCTCCAGCACCTACAACACGCCCCTCGTCAACGCCAACGACCCGCTTGGCAATCCCCCCGCCACCTCCAGCGGCGTCGGTCACGAATTCGGCCTCAAGTTCGGCGACGAGCGCGGCCGCATCTCCGGATCCATCCAGTATTACAACACCGACTCGAAGGATGAGATGATCAACGCCGGCACCGGCGTCCGCGACCTCGTCAACCCCACCGGGCTCAACGGCTCGTTCGACGGCCCCGCCGGTTTCAAAAACCAATGGGTCAACCTCGACCGCACCACCCGCGGCCTCGAAGTCATCCTCACGGCCAACCCGGCGCCCAACTGGAAGGTCCGCCTCGCCGCCACCACCTCCGACGGCCGCAATCTCTCCGACAAGAAATACCCAATACTCTGGAACGACGATTTTCACGTGCGCAACGGCGGCGTCACCTACCAGAACGGCAACCCCGTCCTCGTCCCCACCACGCCCAACGTCATCACCCCCGCCATCACTACCCTCAATCGCCAGGTCGACCCCGCCGTCCTCCAGGCCCAAGTCGGCGGCACGTGGGAGCCGCTCACCCTCGCGATGATGAACGACCGCACCAACCCCTACTGGGCCACGCCTGCCGACGACAACGGCCGCATCCAGACCAGCAACCTCCGCCGCGTGCTCCAGTATTTCGTCGGCGCCAACGGCAGCGCCCTCACCGGCAAGACCGGCCGCCCCACCTCCGACATCCCCTACGCCTGGTCCGACCCCAACGGCACCAAAGGCGAGACCGTCGTCGCGAAGAAAGGCGAGAACACCGTGGGCTACGCGCAATATGTGTTCTCGATGACCAACAGCTACAGCTTCACCGGCGACAATTTCCTCAAGGGCATCAGCGTCGGCGGCACCCTCGGCCTCGGCCTGAAGAACCGCACGTTTTACTACAACATCCCAGGTGGACGCCGCGAACTCTACAGTTCGCCCGACACGTGGCAGGCCAACACCTTTGTTTCTTACCGCCGCAAAATCGGCAAACGCTACGGCTTCTCCACCCAGGTGAACGTCACCAACGTTTTTAACCACTACGTCTTCGGCACGCTCCCCAACAACGGCTCCGGCTACACTAACCCCGCCAACCTCGGCGTGAGCTTCTACGGCCAACCCCGCCTGTATGTCTGGACCAACACCGTGACCTTCTGAGCCTCCGCCCCGCGGGTCGTCGTGCCACGACCCGAAGGTTAAACGAGCCCAATGTGCCGCCGCACGATTCATCCGCCAATCCTTGCCTTGAATTCTCAACTGTCCGCCGCATGGTTTTGGCATGGCTCTCACCGTCGACCAAGTTGCCTCCGATGCCCTCGGTCTGCCGAGCGCAAGCCGGGCCGAGCTCGTGGAGAAACTCTTGGCGAGTCTCGCCGGCCAAACCAATCCGACCGTCGAACGCCTGCACTTGGATGAGGTTCGCCGTCGCCGTGTGGCCAAGCGCTCCAGCCCCTCCACTTTTGTCGACGGCGACGAAGCCCTGCGTCTCGCCCGCACCGCCCTTGGGCAATGACCCATCGGTTTAACGCCGAAGCTCTGGCCGAGTTCATTTCGGCCGGCCGTTACTATAACCAGCAGGTGTCCGGTCTGGGCGATGATTTCATCGACGAAGTGGAATCCGGCATCCACACGGTTCTTTCCGACCCCACGGTTTGGAAAATTCTGGAGGACGATGTGCGCCGCTTTCTCGTCCTGCGTTTCCCCTACGGCATCTACTACACCGTCGAGTCCGATGTCGTCTTCATTTGGGCGGTAAAACATCTCCATCGCGACCCAGACTACTGGCAAGATCGTCGAGGTTAGTGCCCGTATCCGCAATTTCCCCATGTCACTCCACCGCCCCACCGCCTTTGTCCTCCTCGCCCTCACCACCGCGCTCACGCCCGCCGCCTTCGCCGCTCCCGGCGACCCGCTCACGCTCTGGTATGACCAGCCCTCCGAGCGCTGGACCGACGCCCTGCCCATCGGTAACGGCCGTCTCGCCGCTATGGTTCACGGCGGCCCACTCCGCGAGCAGCTCCAGCTCAACGAAGACACCCTCACCTCCGGCGAGCCGCCTTCCGATCTGCGCTCCGTCAACATCAGGAAGGACTTCGGCCACGTCACCGCGCTCATCAAGGCCGGCAAAAACTCCGAGGCCGATGCCTACGTCTCCAAACACTGGCTTGGCCGCAACCAACCGTGTTACCAACCGCTCGGCGATCTCTGGCTCGATTTCGCCGGCACCGGGCCCGTCACGGCTTACCGCCGTTGGCTCGACCTCGCCACCGCCACGGCCGGCGTGAGCTTCCAACGCGACGGCGCCACTTTCACCCGCGAGATCATCGCCAGCGCCCCCGACCAGGTGATCGCCCTCCGCCTACGCACCGACAAACCCGGCACTCTCTCGTTCAAAACCTCGTTCACGTCCGTCCATCCCACGGCCAAGGCGTCCACTGCGGCCGGCGAACTCATCTTCCGCGGCCAACTCCCCGGCTACGTCGGCCGCCGCGATCTCAAGATCGTCGAGCAATGGGGCGACCAGCACAAATACCCGGAGAATTTCAATCCCGACGGCTCTCGCAAACCCCACGCCGCCCAAGTGCTCTACGGCGCCGACATCGACGGCAAAGGCATGTTCTTCGAGGCCCGCCTCACGATCCGCACCGATGGTAAAGTCATCGCCGACGCCGACGCTATACGCGTCGAGGGTGCGACCGAGGCCACCGTCCTTGTCACGGCCGCCAGCAGTTTTAACGGCCCGTTCAAAAGCCCCAGCCGCGAAGGTCTCGATCCGTCCCTGCGGACCACGCACGACCTGCGCGAAGCCGCCGCGCAATCCTACGCCGCCCTCCGCGCCGCCCACCTCGAAGACTATCAAGCCCTCTTCAACCGCGTCTCGTTTCGCATCGACGGTGATCCCGCCAAAAACCAATTGCCCACCGATACGCGCATCGCCGCATTCCGCGCCAACGGCGACCCCGGACTCGCCGCGCTGCTTTTCCACTACGGCCGCTACCTCTTGATCGCCGGCTCACGCACCGGCACCCAGCCCCTCAACCTTCAGGGGCAATGGAACCCCTTGGTCATCCCGCCCTGGGCTTCCAGCTACACCATCAACATCAACGCCCAGATGAATTACTGGCCCGCCGAGTCCACTAATCTCTCGGAGCTCCACGAACCGCTCTTTCGCCTCATTCGCGAAATCGCCGCCAACGGCACCCGCACCGCGCGCGACATGTATGGCCGCCGCGGCTGGGTCGCCCACCACAACACCTCGCTTTGGCGCGACACCTTCCCCGTCGACGGCCGCGCCAGTTCCGCCTTTTGGAACATGGCCGCCGGTTGGTTCAGTTCCCATCTGTGGGAGCACTGGCTCCACACCGGCAACAAAACCTTCCTCGCCGAGGAGGCCTACCCGATCATGAAGGGCGCGGCCGAGTTCTGCGCCGACTGGCTCGTGCCCGACGACAACGGCCAGCTGATCACCCCCGTCAGCACGTCGCCAGAAAACACCTTCTTCGCGCCCGATGGCCGCAGCGCCTCGATCACTGCCGGCGCCACCATGGACCACGCGATCATCCGCGAACTCTTCACCCGCACCATCGCCGCCGCCGAGATGCTGGGCCGCGATCCCGCTCTCGTCACCGAGCTCCGCGACAAACTCGCCCGCCTTGCCCCCTACCGTGTCGGCGCCCGCGGCCAACTGCTGGAGTGGCGCACCGATTACAAAGAGCCCGACCCCAAGCACCGCCACCTGTCCCACCTTTACGGATTCCACCCCGGCAACCAGATCACCCCCGACACCGCGCCCGAACTTTTCCGCGCCGTCGCCCGCACCCTCGAACTCCGCGGCGACGAAGCCACCGGTTGGTCCATGGGCTGGAAAATCAATTTCTGGGCCCGCATGTTGGACGGCGACCACGCTTACAAAATCATCCAAAATCTCTTCAATCTCGTGGGCACTTCCGAAACCTCGATGAAGGGCGGCGGCCTTTATCGGAACCTGCTCGACGCGCACCCGCCATTTCAGATCGACGGCAACTTTGGCTATACCGCCGGCATCGCTGAACTGCTCGTGCAAAGTCATGGCGGCGTCCTGCAACTCCTGCCCGCGCTCCCGTCCGCCTGGCCCAGCGGCGCGGTCACCGGCCTCAAGACCCGGGGCGGCTTCGAAGTCGATCTCGCGTGGGCCGAGGGCAAACTCACCCGCGCGGTGATCCGCTCCAAACTCGGCGGCAACCTCCGCCTGCGCACCGCCACGCCCGTCACCATCACGGGCGCCCAACCCAAACCCACCGCCGGACCCAACCCCAATTTGTTTTTCGCCACCGTCGCCGCGGGCACACCCGAAATCGCGGACCCCGCCACGCTCCCCGGCATCACGCTCCGACCCGTAACCACCGTCGATTTTTCCACCACCCCCGGCGCGACCTACACGGTCACGCCAGCCCCCTAATTCCGCCTTCGGGGCGCGCCTCGTACGCGCCTTCCGCCCCAATGCAGGTGAAGTAACCCCACCCCACTCCACCCGCGGCCACGGCACGCTCCCTCCATCTCTCGGCTCTGATTTGTTCTCCGATTTTTCCGTGTCTTCCGAGACTTCTGTGGGCACCCCTCCGACTTTCGCCTGATTCGCGTCTGTCGCGGGCCCCGACTGAACTCACCCCGCCCTCAGCGCCGTTTCAGCAACTCCGCCCGCGCCGTTTCCAACCGCGCGCGCTCTTTAGCCGTCAGACTGCCGATGCCCGACTGCGCGATCTTATCCAGCAGCGCGTCGACTTCACTCGTTGCCGTTTTGTCCAGCCCGACCCGAGTTGTGGTCGCCTCGGCTCGCTTCGGCTCGACTTTGGCAGTCGTCTTTGCCGCCGGCTCAAGATCGGGCAAAACCCGCAATTTTGTTTTCGGCTTCTTCTCCAGCCACTCGATGCGCGGGAGCGTCAAATCCAGCCGACCCTGCTTCCAGCGCACATAGGCCAACGCAAATCCGGCCGTCGACCAGAGCGTGATCAGCGCCGTCCAATTCCGTGAGCTCAGCGCCATCAGGGTATACAGCCCGACCAAAATCACCGCCATCCATGCCGCGAGCACGTTGAAGAACATCGGCACGGTCGGATAGATCGCCGCAAACGCCACAAACAACGCGAGCGAACCCGATTCACCCACCAGCTTGGCGGGCAGCCACGCACCGAAAACCGTGAAGATCAGCGGCGAGATCAAATAGAGGCAGCCGTAGAGCGCCAAAAATGAATTCCGGCCATAGACGCGTTCTACCTCTCGCCCGAACCAACCGATCATCGCCATATCGATGACGAATCCGAGGCTCGGGGGATTCACGAGGCCGTAGGTGAGGATGCGCCACACATCGCCACCCAGCACCGCTGCGCTTTCAAACGTCAGCCAGCCGAGCCAAGCCTCCAGCTTAAGGGCCAGCAACAACGTGGTCGCGAACAACGACACCACGTAACCCAGCACGACCAAATGCGCCGCATACACAGGATACCCCTTCACCCAGGTCACGGGCTGATGTTCATCGGTGTTCTCGTAAGGGTTCATGCAGGGCTGAAAGGAAACCGTGGCCGCTCGTCCAACACTCCGCAAGCCGTGAGCACACGAAGTGGGCCAAGTCTCCGACCCGCCCCCGCGCCCACGTCCCACGCCTACGGCCACGTCACAACGCCCTCCGCCCTGCCGTCCGCCCGAGCCGCTTCCGCTCCGATCGCCCGCCCGCTTCCTCACTTAACCATACATCTGCCCCAACCGCGCCACCGTCGCCTTGACGCTCGCGCGAAACTCGGCCGGCCCGATCACCTCGGCCGCCGCGCCCCAACCCAGCACCCACTGCTCGACCTCCACCAGCGCGCCCAGCCGCAATTTCAGCTCCAACGCGCCGCCCGGCAATTCGCGCATCTCTTGCGACTCATGCCATTCCCGCTCCCGCACGCGCTCCGCCACCGTGGCGTCGAACCGGATCACCACCGCGAAATTCCCTTCGCCCCCGAGCACGCCCAGCGCACTGGAGAAAAACTTCTCCGGCGAAAAATCCTCCGGCCGCTCAAACTCCACCGCCGTCGTCACGACTTCCCCGATACGCGGCAACGCAAACGTCCGCAACGCCCCGCGCTCCAAATCAAATCCCACGAGATACCAAGAGTTTTCCCGGTTCGCCAAATGGTAGGGCTGCACCCGCCGGGGCTCCGTCTTGGTCTCGCCCGGCTTCCGATAGGCGAAGCCCACTTCGGTGCTCTTTAGCACGGCAGCACTCAGCGCGTTGAACACCGTGAGATCGGTCTTCCCCAGCCCGATATTTTTAAACGAAACCGCGCGCAGCTCGTCCGCCGGCGAAAACGAAATCTTGTCCCGCAACCCGCCCGACAACTTCGCAAACGCCACCTCCAGCTGATGGTGAAACGGCGTCCCCCGATACTGCTCCAGCGCCCGTTGCGCCACGAGCAGCGCGAGCAATTCGCCCTCGGTCACATTCACCGTGGGAAACGCGCTCACCTTCTCCGTGTAGCGATAGGCCTGGATCCCGCTGTCGAACTCGATCGGCAGCTCCAGCCGGTCCCGCATGAACGCGATGTCGCGCACCACCGTTTTCCGCGACACCTCAAGCGCGTGCATGAGCATGGTGCAGTTCACGAGCGCGCCGCGCCGCAGCTCCTCGTGAATCCGCAGCATCCGCTCCAAAGGGGGCCGGGAAGACTGGGAGCGAGGATTCATGATGATTGACTCCATCCGGCCCCAGCCGTTTCCCCGGCGCAATTCGATTCCGCACCCGACCGGTTTTTCCCGATCCAAAAACGATCCGCCCGCGAATCACGCGAATCTACGCGAATAAAAGCCGAGCCAAGAAATTCAAAAGAGGAGCTCCCCTCCTTCCGTCATTCGCGCCCATTCGCGTGATTCGCGGGCACCCAATTCTTCCTGTCGCATTATTCCAGTTCTCCTTCTCGGTCCCTTCTCCCCCTCGATTTTTCCGTGTATTCCGTGTGTTCCGTGGGCCAAAGATTCTTTCACGATTTTGATCCCTGACCCAGCCAATGTCCCACCCCCTGCGCTAGAGTGGGTGCATGATCTCACTTCCATCTCCCCTCCGCGCCCGCTCCGCCACCCGCCCCGCCACCATCACCGGCCGCGCTCGCCGCGTGCTCTGCTCCGTCCCCCTCGCTCTCACGTGGTCGCATGGCGGCATCCTCCACCGCGTCACCCACTGGCCCGAGGTCCAGTTCGAGCGCCTTTACGGCACCGAATGGATCGCGTTCGCCCCGAGCCCGGAATCCCTCGCCACCGCCGCCAAGACACTCACCGCCGCCGATTGGCAACCCTACCTCGAATTCGTCCCCGCCGCCGTCCGCGAATTCATCGCCCAATTCGCCTTCGCCCGCCTGGAGGCACTCCAAGTCGCCGCCCGCTGCCCCAGCCTGCTCGCCGATCTCGCCGAGACTCCCGCCCTGTCCGCCTTTGTCTCCGCCCACGTCGAACTCCGCGGCACCTCCGCCCCTCGCTGGTCCGAGATCAACGTCGTCCACGAGCGCAACGGCGTCTTCGGCCTCCTCGAATGGCTCGGCCTCCCTGCGTCGCGCCAGACTCTCGCGATCCTCCGCAACGTCGTTCAACCCAATCTCCCCCGCCGCTTCCTCGATCCGCTCCGCAGCATGTTGTGGGAACCAAAAGCTCTCACGGCCCTGCAACGCGACCCCGCCCTCACCGACCGCCAGCTCTCCCACTACATTCACGCGCTCGCAGCGTAGTTTAAGCCGGGCACCGGCGCCCTTTCTTCGCCTCCACCCCGAGCCGCCACGTGGTCGAGCTGTATTGGTTTCGCGTCACCCGGCACGCCGTCGCTTCTTAGCTGCGCTCGGGAGCGTGGGTCAGGTCCGTTCCGGCCTTCGTCGCCCGCCGGTCGTATCGGCACCGTTGCCCGCGATGCCGAGTAAGTGTTGTTCACGTTCGGATCAACCCGCCCCGTGCCTACGTTAAATCGCAGCGATCACTGCACCTGCGCGCCGCGCATCCACCCGGGGTCGCCATGTTCTATCCGGGTCACCCTATAGAGATCGCCGTTGATCGGCTCACGTCCTGAACCAAGCGCAAGAACTCCCGTGCTCTAAACGAGCCGACGCCAGCTTTCTTGGGGAACCCGGAAAACTTTTTTGCCTCCGCCGCCCACCGTCCGTTTCATCTCCCCCATGCGCCTTCGTGTCTTCGCCCTTTCGCTCGCTTCCATCGCTTTGTTGCTCACCGCCTGCGGTAAACGTGAGACCACCGCCGAGGCGGGTCTCCGCACGAAAACTCTCCTCCTCGGCAATCAGAACGAGCCCGCCTCCCTCGATCCCCATGTCGTCGATTCGCTCACCGATGGCATCATCCTCGCCTCGCTCTATGAGGGACTTACCGTCACCGACGAAAAATCCTCCGCCGCCCTCCCCGGCGTGGCCGAGCGCTGGGAAATTTCCGCTGACGGCCTCGCTTACACGTTTCACTTCCGCGCCGACGCCCGCTGGTCGAACGGCGATCCCGTCACCGCCCGAGACTTCGCGTTTTCCTTTCAACGCATTCTCACCCCGGCGTTCGGTGCCGGCTACTCCTACATGCTCTGGCCGCTCAAAAATGCCGAACGTTTCAACAAGGGCGACCTCAAGGATTTTTCCGACGTCGGCGTTGAAGTCATCGACGACCGCACGCTTCGACTCCGCCTGACTCACCCCACGCCCTATCTCCCCGCGCTCGCCGCCCACAACACCTGGATGCCCGTGCACCGCGCCACGATCGAGAAATTCGGCCGGATCGACGACCGCGCCAATCCGTGGACCCGCCCCGGCAATCTCGTGGGCAACGGCCCCTTCACTCTCGCCGAGTGGTCGCCCAACGCCCGGCTCGTCGTCGCGAAAAATCCCCGCTACTGGGACGCCGCCCGCACCACGCTAGAAAGCGTCGTCTTTTTTCCCACCGAGAAATCCGACACCGAGGACTTCAACTTCCGCGCCGGCCAAGTCCACGTCACCTTCGATGTACCGAAGTCAAAGCTCCCCACCTACCGCGCCCAGTCCCCCTCGCCCCTCCGCATCGATCCGCTGCTCAACATCACCTATCTCAATTTCAACGCCACCAAGGCCCCCTTCACCGATCCGCGCGTGCGCCGCGCCCTCGCCCTCGCGGTGGATCGCGACGCTCTCTCACAAAAAGTCCTTAACGGCGCTTTCCTCGCCGCCGCCTCGGTGGTTCCGCCCGACTGTGGCGCCTACGTCTCCCGCACGCGTCTCGCCCTCGACTACGCCGAAGCCCGCCGCCTCCTCGCCGAGGCCGGCTTTCCCGGCGGGAAGAATTTCCCCTCCATCCCCGTGCAGGTGCTCAACGACGAGAACCAACCCCGAATGATGGAAGCCATCCAAGCCATGTGGCAGCGCGAGCTCGGGATCAATGTGACGATCGAGCCCTTCGAACAGAAAACCCTTTTTCAAAACCAACAAAACCTCGCGCACACCCTCGGCTTCCTCGGTTGGACCGCCGACTTCCCCGACCCCGCCACCTTCCTTGAAATTTTCCGCACCGGCAACGGCCAGAACTGGACCGGCTGGGGCGACAAGGCCTACGACGCGCTCCTGGATCAAGCCACCGCCACCGCCGATCCGGTGCGGCGTTTCGCTCTTTTTCAAGAGGCCGAGGCGCTCCTGCTCAATCAAGCCCCGGTCGCCCCACTCGTCCACCGCGCCCGCACCTACCTGATCCATCCCGCCGTGAAAAACTGGGAACCCGCTCCGCTGAGCATCCGTCGTTTCCAAATCGTCCGGCTGGAAAGATGACATCGCACGCCCGTGCTTGTCCCTGACCCCGCCCGCCCGCATCCTTCGGCCCATGAATCGCAGCCGCATTCTGTTTTTTATCGGGATCGTGTTGTTCGCGATGCCGCTCGCGTCGCACGCCGCCGATGTCGAATTCGTTCGGATCTGGCCCGCGTGGCGCACCGCCGAGTCCTTCGACCGGATCTCAGAGTATTTCGACGGCCAGGAGAACACCGGTAGTCACACCGTCCTTCGCAGCCAACCGGACACCCGCGCCGGTTACTATTTTCTCGTGCGCACCAAGACGACGCTCAACGCCGCGGACGCGAAATTTGTGCTCCAGATCATCAAGCCCGACGCCCCGCAGGCGAAGACCTACACCTTTCCCGTCGGGCTCATCGGCCGGGAGGTTGTCTTCAACCTCGGTCTCACCGGGATCGATTGGCCCGATCGCAAAACCCATCCCGTCGCTTGGCGCCTCGCCCTCCTCAACGGCAAGGGCGAAGAGCTCGCGAGTCGCGAAAGTTTCCTCTGGGCCAAATCCGCGCGGTGACGACGGCCCGTTGGACTCCTTGGCAACCGCTCGCGCTGACCCACGCGCTGTCCGCGGCGGTCCTCGCGGAGACGGTTGACGGCGGGCAAGCATTTCGTTGGCAGCCCGAGCCGGGCGGCACCTTCCTCGGCCAATGGGATCGCCACGTCGCGCGCCTCAGCCTCGACCCCGGCGCCCGGCTGCACTGGTCCGCCCTCGCTACCGATACCGGAGCTGCGTTGCTGCGCTACCTCGATGGTAACGGCGATCCCCGCGCGCTCGCCGATACGCTGCCGTGGCGCAGCGACGCCCATCTCGCCCGGTGCATCGCCGCGTTTCCCGATCTGCGCATTCTGCGTCAGCCCTTCGGCGAAACCCTGCTTGGCTTCCTTTGCAGCGCCACCAAGCAGATCGTGCAGATCAAACAAATGATGGCACTCCTCGCCGAGCGCCATGGAGCCGCCATCGGTGACGCAGGTTCGCCAAATCCCGCCCTGCTCCGGTTTAACCGCCTGCCGACGTGGGCGGAAATCGCCGTCATCCCCGAAGCCGAGCTACGCGGGTGCCTCCTCGGCTTCCGCGCCCGCTACATCCACGAGACGGCGCAGTTTATCGCCCGACATCCTGGCTGGCTCGAAGAGACGGAAGCCGCGCCCTACGCCGAGGCGAAGACGCGGCTCATTTCGCTCCCGGGCGTGGGCGAGAAAGTCGCCGACTGCGTGCTCCTCTTCGGCGCCGGCCGGCTGGAAGCGTTTCCCGTCGATGTGTGGATTCTAAAGACGATGGAGCGACGCTACGGCCTCGTCGGCTGGAAACCCGCGCAAGTCGCGCAGTTTGGCCGTGCTCACTTCGGGCCGCTCGCCGGGCTTGCCCAGCAATACCTCTTCGCTTGGGAACGCGCCGAGGCGCGTCGCTGACCGCTCAACCGCGGATTTGCAACGCCGCCACCTGCCCGCGCAGGACCTCGCCCAGCGCCAGCAAATGAGGCGTCGCCGGAAAATCCGCCCATGGCGCCAGCGCCGCGCACGCAGTGGCAATCTCTTCGTGCACCGACGCCGTGACGGCGGCGAAGACGCCCAAGTCATTCATCTGTTGCAAGCGGAGCGCGAGCTGGGCCGGGCGCTTGCCCGTGATCTCCTCGGAGAGCGCCTCCCGCTCGAGAACCGACAGCCGCTCGCTGAGTTTGATCAACGGCAGGGTTATCTTCCCGCTCGCGAGGTCGGTGCCGAGCGTCTTCCCGATGCGGGCTTCGTTGCCGAAATAATCGGCGAGGTCGTCGTAAATTTGGTAGCCGATCCCGAGATGGCGGCCAAACCGGGCCACCGCCTCGGCGCAAGCGGGCTCGGCGCCGGATAGCTTCGCGCCGAGATAGCATGAGACCCGGAACAGCTCGGCGGTCTTGAGATCAATGATCCGCTGGTAATCGGCGAGCGTGATATTGAGGGAACCGCGGCGCAGCGTCTGCACGATCTCGCCCGCGCAAACCCGGCGCGTGGACTCCGAGACCGCCGCACACACCTCGGTCGTGGGAAACTGGGTGGCAAGATGCAGGGCATGGGCGAAGAGTGCATCACCCAACAAAACGGCGGCGACCGGACCAAACTCGCGGGCCGCCGTGCGACGGCTTCGGCGTACATCGGCCTCATCCATGATGTCGTCGTGCACGAGGGTCGCCAAATGGACCAGTTCGACCACGGCGGCGACTCGCACGAGGTCCGGCATGATCACGCCCGGCCCGCGCCAGCCGCTCAAGAAGACCAAAGCAGGGCGAATGCGCTTGCCCGACGTATCGATGCAGTAGTCGGCCATCTCGCGAATCTCCGGCTCGAACGTGGCAAGTTCGTGATGAAGAAAGCGGTCAAGCGCCGCCATGTGCGGCGCAAGGTGCCCAAATCCAGCCGCAAAGGTGGACGGAACTGGTTTTGCGGGAGAAGCGAGGCTAGTCATAGGAAAGGGGATGATCTATTGGGATATTCAAAATAGACAACCCCCGGAGACGCCAAAAGCCGATGAATCATCCGCGGCTCCCTATTTTGAAGACCGCCGCCGGTCTCTATTGCGCGTGGTTATGGCGCGGAGATCTACGGGCCAACCTTGCAGGGGCTCAAACTTCTGGATAAAAAAATCCGGCGGGGGAAGCCTCCCCGGTACTAAACCGGCACCCACCCGCGAGAGCCAAAACGAAATCTCTGGCGGGTAGAAACTAGTGGCTACCCGCTCGGCTTCGATTTGAAATCCAGAGGGAGGCGTCTCGGAGGATTTTGCCGGGTGCAGAGGAAGAACGCTACGCCCCCGGCCTTTTCTGACTCCGCCACCGCGCACCAGCCAAGGCGGAGCCAGACTCTCGTTGGCCTACACCTCCTCCAGTCGGAGCCGGGGCGACTCCCTGATACAAATCCTTAACTTCGAGCCGCAGCTTGTCGCTGGAGTCCCATGAGCGTAGATCGGACGAAGCCCGATTTATGCACACAAAAAACCCGCCACGAATATGAGGCGGGTCAAAGAGCTATGGGCATTAGCTCGGAGCGAGCCGCCCGATACTTACTGCTGCCACGAACGCTTCTTATGGCGATGGGACTTCAAACGCTTGCGGCGCTTGTGCTTGTTCATCTTTAAACGACGTTTCTTTTTCAGATTGCCCATGGTGCTTGAGAGTTGGTGAGGGTCCAACGTGTAAGTGCCATTCCCGCCTGTAAAGCCCGAAGTTATTAAGTTTCATGGCCCCTCCCAAGGAATAGGGGTCGTGCAACGTAGCCGGGTAAAAACCACCTCGCAGCGTATGCGCGAGATCTCAATTTGAGTAAGCGTCGCGACGACGCGACGATACAGATTTAGTTGGGCCGTATGCTTATCGGCCGCACTTCTGATCGCGGACTCGCCCAATATCCGATCAGTCTTGAAATCAACCACCGTTACCTCAACCGCCCGGCCGTCGGGACTCCTTGTGACGACCACCCGGTCGAAGACACCCGAAATCCACTCGCCGTCGAGCACCACCTCGAACGGTCGTTCGCGCCACACTTCAACCACCGACTTTCCCATGCCGGACGAACTCGGTTCGACCCAAATTTCGGCCAAGCCCGGCGCCGAAAGACATGCCACCGCTTCGTCCGTTGCCTCATCCGGGCCAAGTCTGGCCCGCCAATCCGCCGCCTTGGCCGCGATGCGTGAGGGCAGTATCCATTCGATTTCCGCAAATCGCTCATGCACCGCCGTGCCAAAATCGGCCGTCCGTCCCCGGTTCAGCTCAAACAACAACGCGCCGTTTAACTCACTCTGTTTGATCGCCGACGGGGTTCGAGTGAGCCGTCTCACGCGCCGCGAGAAGGGCCCCCTCGCTTCGCCCCGGTCGAGAACCTCGGAAACAGGCCCGCCCGCAGCTTCTATGGACTCGAACCAACGCGCATCTCCATGGCTCCACGTTGCGCCCAAAGTATCCCGCAAAAGCCGTGTAAAGTTCAACGACGTCGATTTCGCCGGCGCCGGCTCGACAATCAGATACATCGCCCGTTTCGCCCGGGTCATCGCAACGTAGAGCAGACACAGATTTTCATAAGCCGCCGCGCTTTCGTCTTCGAGCACCTGCGCCGCCAGCACCGTATCCCGCTCCGCAAAAATCTTGGCCGGCAATTCAAACACCCACTCCACGGTCCGCTCGCTCGTGCGTTTCACCGCCATCCCGTCGCGCCGCGTCGCGAGTTTCTTGCCTTCGATATCGGGCAAAATCACCAGGTCGAAGCCCAAGCCTTTCGCTTTGTGCACCGTCATCACCCGCACCACCCCCGCCAAATCCGTATCCCGCACCAGATGGCGCTCCGCAAAGTCCAGAAACTCGGCCACATCGCGGCTCCCGCCCTCGTCGAACCGCTCGGCCGCCGCCACCAAACGCCGCCCCCGCTCGACGCTAAATCCATCTCCTTCGATCACGCTCGCGAGTCGCCGCAACCACTGCTCGAACATCCGGGCAAAGCCACGATCATGAATCTCGCCCAGGATTCGCGCCGTCAATTCGTCGCGCCCCTGAATTCCTTCTGCGGCCAACACCTTCTCTAGCGGTGTCATCCGCACCAACTCCCGCGCCGCCGTATCACCGGGAAATGCGGCGGCGCGCACCAGCGCCAACAGCGCTGTCGTCAGCGGATTATCCGTCGCCACCCGCAAATCGCTTTCCGCGACCGCCCCCATTCCGCCTTCCCGCCGCAGAAAATCCGCCAAGGCCGTCGCCGTCGCGTTCCTTTGCACCAACACCGCTACGTCAAGCCCGCGCCGCGCCGGCTCAACTTCACGCAGGATCCGCAAGGTCTCGGCAAAACGCCCAGCTTCGTCGGGCGCCTCGCGCACCGTCGCATAGCCCCCTAACTGCGGTTGCGCGCTCACATGCGCCCGCCACTCACCCGTCCATAATGCGGCGGCCGCTGGCGGCACCAACTCCTCCAGCACCGCCTCGGCTCCGAACACGCGATTCACCAGTTCGATCACGGCCGGACCGGATCGCCATGACTGGTCCAAACGCCGCTCTGTGATCGTTCCCGCATTGATCCGGTTATAATGGAGGAAAATCTCCCGAAACAGCAGGGGGTCTCCCCCTCGCCACGCAAAAATCGCCTGCTTGACGTCGCCCACGTAAAACAAACTCCGTCGTCCCTCCGGATCCTGCACGGCCTCGTCGATCAGATTTCGCAACACGCTCCATTGCTCCGCGCTCGTATCCTGAAACTCATCCAGCAGCCAATGATCATATCGGGCGTCGAGCCGCCAATCGATCATCAACCGCGCTTCCTGCGTCTCGTCATCGGGGTGACTTGAGAGCCGCGGCGCACCGCCGCCCGGCAACAGGCGCCGCAACACGTCCGCGAATGTCAATCGTCCCGCACGCCGCACCGCCGCGTCGTAACTGTGCTCATAGCCGCGCAACACGGCAAAAATCCCGCGCGTCATCTCCAGTCGTCGCGCCAGTTCCATTCCCATGATACCCGCCAGCACCGCCCGCAACGCCTCGCGGGCCGCTTCGGGGAGCGCCACCCGCTTCCGCTCGACCACGATCTCCTCCAATTTTGGCCACGCCTCGAAGGCATTCTTCAAAAGATACTCGACCGGCTTTGGCAGCATCGCCCCGGGCGACCATTCGTCCAGCGCCGCAAAGAAATCGTCGATCCGCACCCGTTGCTTCTCGTTCAACTCCATTCCTCCCATCGCCGCTTTCAGGTCCCGTGCCGCCGGCTCCACGACTTTCGCCGCCATCGGCCACTCGCAACCCTCCGGCCAGATTCGACCGGGATTTCCCCACTGAGCTTCGTTGGGCGCCGCCAAAAATGTCTCGCCGTGTTCGTCCAGAAATCCGTCGAGCACGCTCGCCAGTCGTTTCTCTTCCACGCCAAACGTCGCCCGCTTAAACGCCTCGATAAACTCCCGCTGCGCCGCATCCGGCTCCCCGGCCGCCGTGAACATCCGCCGCAAGACCCGCCGCCGTTCCCGCCGTGCCGTCGCGTCGTCCAAGATTTGAAACTCTCCGTCGAGTCCCAGCTCCCGGGGAAACGCTTGCACCACCCGCGCGAAGAAACCGTCCAGCGTGCCCAGGTTCAACCGCGGCATCGCCGTCACCACCTCGCGCAACATCCGCAAGAAATCGGCCGAGCCGTTTTCCGGCCGCCCGATTTCCTCCGCCAATCGCCGCGCAAACGCCGGCTCAGTCGCCGCTCGCGCCAGCTTTTTCAAGATCTCATCGAAAAATTCTCCGGCCGCCTTCCGCGTGAACGTCAACGCCACGATCCGCTCCGGCGCCGCCCCGTGCGCGAGCAATTGCACGAAACGATGCGTGAGCGCATAGGTCTTCCCCGATCCCGCCGACGCCAGAATCATCTCATGGCCGATCTGCTTCACGTCGTTTCCTCCCAATCGATGCTGGCCGCCGCGCCGTGATGAAAGAGATCGGTAAACTCATCCGATTCCGCCGCGCGCCCCGACTTTTCCTGCGGCGGCCAAAATTCTTCCGCCGCCACCGCCGTGACCACTCCCAACGCGCACCGCTCGGCGGCCGCTTGGGTCTCCCGCGAGTAATTCGGCCAGATCGAAACCCGCGTTTCCCCAACCGCTTTCGGCAGCAGAAAATAACCGGCCGCAACCTCATCGCCAAACTCCGCCGCTACCGCCCGCCGGTAAAGCGGCAGTTGCAGGTCCACCCATATCTGCGTTTTCCCATCCTCGCCCGTCCACTGCATCCACTCCGCCCGCTCGGCGTCGTCGTCCGCCCGCGCCGAACGCGTGTGCGCTGCAGCCGGTTCGACCGTCTTGTCGCCGGTCTTGTAATCCAACACCCGCACGCGTCCGTCGCGATGCCGGTCGATACGATCGATTTTCCCACTCACCGTGAGCCCACCCAGCGGAAATTCAAATTTCCACTCCACCCGCTCCGTCCGCCATCCGTCCTGCCGTTCCCGCGCCTCCGTTTCCGCCGCCGCCCGCAGGCGTTGCCGCGCCGATTCAAACTGCACCACCAAGGGCAGCGTCAGTTCTCCCCCAAACCGTTGCCGGGCCGCCCGCTCAAACCGCTCCAACAAGAAATCCCGCAGGACCGCCGGATCCGTGCACTCGCGCAGCGCCGTGGCCTCACCGAGACACTGCAACGCCTCGTGCAACAACGTGCCAAAATCCCCCGCGTTCAACTCGGCCTTACCCGGCTCGACCGTGGTCATTTTCAGTCCGTGTTTGAGATAAAAACGAAACGGACACGCCAACCAGTCCCGCAGCGCCGTCACCGACAACCGCCGCAATTTCACCCCCCGCCGCGGTCTTAAACGCCACGCCCGCGCCCACGGCGGACCCGGCCGCGCCACCGCCACCGGCCCAAAGAGTTTGGCCACCCGCGTCGGCAACTCCTCATCTTTGCAACTCAACAACAGCCGCGAGGGCCGCAAGGGATCACCCGCCGCCGAGGTCTTCCCAAAGACCACCTCAAGCCGGCCGCGACCTTCAGACCGGGCCGCCGCGATCGCCGCGAAAAAATACGCATCGCACGCCAGCCTCTCCGCATTCCGCTTGAGACCCAATCGTTCCCGCAACGTCTCCGGCAGGTAGGCATCGCCGACGATCGCCGAAGGCACCCGACCTTCGTTACAGCCCGCCACGATCAAGTGCGGCGCATCGTCCCAAAGCACCTCGAGCCAGCCCAACAAATCCACCGCGCCCGCCGTCCGCTCCGCCGTGCTCACTTCGCCGGCCAGCTCTTCCAGCGCCAGCTCCCACGCCTCGGCCAACCCGAGCTGCACCGCGCCGCCCGCCGCCAAGGCCCGCCCGATCTCCTTGAGTTTCGCCATCCACACCTCGGCCGACTGCGCCAACGGCCCGGCCGCATCAAGGGACCGCGCCGAAAAAATCTCCGCCAACGCCCCGGCCGCATTCGCCGGAAACTCACCCGCCAAAAGCATGGCTCGCAACGCGGCCACATCCGCCAGAGCCGGCGCGACCGCCGGATAATGCTCCGCGTGCACCCGGGCCGCGTCGAGCGTCGGAGGCAGGTGCCGCGCCGCCAGCTGATCGAGTTCCGCCAAAAGTTCGGCCGAAGAAAATCGCGACCCGCCGCCGGACCGCCGCCCCAACCACGCCCAGACATCCGGGCAGCGCAGCAACCCGGCCACCGTTTCAAAAGCCGGTTCCGCCACCAAAGCCGCCACCGCGGCCAGCAAGGGATAAAGCCCGTCGTGACGGCGCGACCGACCTTCGGGATTAAACGCCGCAATTCCGACCCGTTCCAACGCATTCTCCAGCACCGGCAACAATTCCGGATCCGCGATTCCGATCCCGAGCGCCGCTCCCGGTTCGCCGTAGGCCCGGGCCTTCGCCGTGATCCACGCCGCTTGCTCCGCCGGGTCGGCGCACAAATGAACGCTGTGCTCGAAATCCGGCACGACCAACTCCCGCCGCGCCCACGCCTCCGCGCGCGGTCGCCCCCAATCGTCGAACACCTCCGCCTCGGCCGCAGGAGCATACACCACGACTTCGACCGGAATCGCCGCCGCATGAATGGCCAACGCCGAGATCGCCAGCGGCAGCGGATCGGGCGTTCCGATCATCACGATCCGCGTTACGCCGGGTATCAACGAAGGCTCGCGGGCGGCCAGAATTCTCGCCGCCGCACCATCCCGCAACCCGCGTGCCGCCAGCAAAACCTCAAGCCGCCGCTCCAGCTCCCCGAGCTCTCCCCACCGCGCCGACTCCGGACAGTCCTCGCCAGCCCGCTCTCTCACGTCCGCCAACCGCAATCCACCTTCGGCCAACGTCGCTTGCAAAAGAGCCAGTTCAGCCGCCCAGCGCCGCGCCCACGCAAAATCCCGCGTCGGCGGCTCGTAGGGCAACAAGGCGGGAAACTCCCCCGGTCGCACTCCGCTCACCACCTCCGTCCAAGCCAGCAACGACTCCAAGCGCGTCGCCGTGCCCGCCGCCATCCCCTGCGAGATGAACGATTCCGGCGTCACCACCCTCGGGGGAAACACCGCTTGGCCCGCCTCCGCCGCGTGTTCCGCCAGCGCTTCCCGCAAACGGCGCCCTGCCTGCCGCGTCGGCACCACTACCAGCCAGCGCGCAAGATCCAAGGGGCCAGCGCCATCCCAATCCCGCGCCAACCACGCGACGGCTTGGGGCAACAACGGCCGGTCCCACGGCAGAAAATGGCGGCTAACGTTGGCGGGGAGAGGCGACACGGCGAGGAACCGCATCAACATGGCCCGAGCCGCGAAGTTCAAATCCGTTTCGCAGGAATCGTCCGCTGACCTTGAAAAACAAAAAACCCCGGAGCCAAAAGGCACCAGGGTCGGATGAAGCAAACCGGCCGGAGCGGGCGCGGTCGCGAGGTTTACGCCTGCTTGGCGAGCACGTATTTGGCGACGTGGGCCTTGGCACGGCTGGCCGCGTTGCGGTGCACGACCCCGGACTTGATCGCCTTGTCCATCGCCGAGGCATATTTCGCGCCTGCGGCCTTGGCGGTGACCATATCCTTCGCGACGACAGCCGCATCGAACTTCTTGCGCAAGGTCTTGATGGCAGTCTTGGTGCCGCGATTCCGGGTGGTGAGACGAGCGGCCTTGCGGGCGGCTTTCATTGCAGATTTGGTGTTGGCCATGGTCGTAGGAGAGTTTTAAGCCGGCCAAAGACTCAAACGCCCACCGGAGAGTCAAGGGTTTTGTCGGGCAGGAAATACATGCCGCAAGGTAATCCGCTGAAGCGTGGTAAAGTGTTAGTGGCCTTAGTCCGCATTATTTTCTGACTAAATCCACACACAGGCGCAGGGTAGACGGTAGCATGTCAGCCTCCACGTCTTATCTCAACCTCGCAGGCGTGCAGGTTCGCGGCGCGCGAGCCGACGAAATCGCCCGCTGCGAGAAGCAACTGGTGGCGACCACTCGCGCGTCGAAAGCGCCCATCACTACCGCCGCGACGTAACTTGGCGCGAAAACGCCGAACTCGGCCGCCATGCCCGCCGCGCCTACAACCTCGCTCTGCTGCGCTGCACCCTCTTCAGCGCCCTACGATTCCTCCACACTTCTCGCCCACCCCCTTGAGGCCATACTAGGATTTCGTGGCCGTTTTGCCCCCCTCGCCTCAAAAAACCGCTCACCCCGGCGAGTTTGTCATCTATTCGATGACAAACCACTGCGGCGAATTTCCGGCGAACGTGCGGCCGCGCCCCCGGCCGACTCTTTCGGCTCGCACCTTTTCAGCCCAAGCCCCTCGCTTCTGCTTCGCCATGCCCAACACCTTTTCCATCGCCATCGGTTCCGATCACGCCGGCTTTGCCTACAAGGAAGCCATCAAGGCCATGCTCCTCAACGCCGGCCACACCGTACGCGACCTCGGCGCCTACTCCGAGGCGAGCTGCGACTACCCCGATTTCATCCGGCCTGTGGCCGAGGCCGTCGCCCGCGGCGAGTATCAGCGCGGCATCGTCCTTGGCGGCTCCGGCAACGGCGAAGCCATCGTCGCCAACCGCGTCAAAGGCGTCCGCTGCGGTCTCTGCTGGAATGAACAGGTCGCCATCTGGAACCGCTCGCACAACGACGCCAACGTCCTTTCCCTCGGCCAACGCACCGTCACCGAGGCCGAAGCTCTGCACATCGTGAAAGTCTGGCTCGCAACGCCCTTTGAAGGCGGGCGCCACGTCGCCCGCATCAATAAAATCGACGCCGCCTAGATCGCACTCGCCGGCGTCGCGCGATGAGTTGACCTCAAAACAACATCCCTGCGTTTTTTTGAAATGGGCACCCATCACCAAGGATCGAAAAGCGAGATTCTCGCCCTCGACGCCTACATCAAGTTGATGCGAGCCGCCGACTCCATCACCGCCCGCGCCCACCTCGTCCTGCCCGACGGCGTCACCCTCACGCAGTTCGCCGCCCTCGAAGCCCTCTACCACCTCGGGCCGCTCTTCCAATCCGAGCTCGCCGCCAAACTGCTCAAGAGCGGCGGCAACCTCACTCTCGTCGTCGACAACCTCGAGCGCGACGGCCTCGTCTCGCGCACCCGCGATCCCTCCGACCGCCGCTTCGTCAAAGTCGAGCTCACGCCCAAGGGCCGCCGCTTCATCGGCGTACTCTTCCCTAAGATCGCCGCCGGCCTGACGCGCGAATTCTCGGTCCTTTCCAGCCGCGATCAGCTCGCCCTCGCCCGGATCTGCAAACGTCTCGGCGTCGGCCGCGCCGCCCCGGTCGCCGGCTGAGGCCGCGCCCGGTCTGCGCCGCGAGTCCACCGATCCGAACTCATGGATACCTTCAAAGGCCCGCCGCCTTCGACCCCAAGGGACGCATCCATCGCTTCAAATTCTGGACCTGCATCAACGCTCCCGACGCCCCGCCCTGTTGCTACGTTTTTTGGCGGCGCATCGCCGGCTTCACTTCGGTGCTCGCCCTCAGAGGTGGGCTCGCCGCCACTGCCGCCGCCTGGAGCTTTTTCTGCACGGCCCGCGATTTCTACGGCGTCAGCCTCATCACCGCGCCTTCCTCGGCCGACACGACCTCGCCCGCGCCCCGATCCAAACGGCCAGCCGCGGGTTGCTCGCCTTGGTCCAAATCCGCTACGGCCGCCCTGCCCTCGCGCCGAAATCCCCCAAACCCTCGAACGCGCCACCCCCACCCCCGCACCCGAGCCACTTACTTTTTGTCCTCGCGCGGAGCACGGCGTCGCGCCGCTCTGCCTGAGACTCCATCGACCTTAGAGCCTCGCTACGCTGCCACCGCTTCCACCCTTTAAATGCCCACCTTCTACGAGCAACTAGCAGCCCTCGAGCGCGAATCCGCCGCCTTCGTGCTCGTCGTGCTCGTCGATGCGCTCGGCAGCACCCCGCAAGACACCGGGGCCAAGATGCTCGTTACTCCCGCCGGCCTGCTCGCCGGTACCGTCGGCGGCGGCCGCATCGAAGCCCAAGCCATCGCCCTCGCGCAGGAGCTCCTCGCCACCGGCGCCACCAGCCCACGCTTCGTCAACTGGAGCCTTAAAGCCGATGTCGGCATGACTTGCGGCGGCTCCGTGAAACTCTACTTCGAACCCCACGCCGCCACCGGCCCTTGGCCCCTCGTGATCTTCGGCGCCGGCCACGTTGTCCAAGCCCTCGTCCCCGTCCTCCTGCCGCTCCCTTGCACGCTCACCGTGATCGACCCGCGCGCCGACTGGCTCGCCCGCCTCCCCGCCGCCCGCACGCTCCGCACCATCACGCACGATAACCCCGCCGACCTCATCCCCACGCTCCCCGCCAACGCCTTCGTCCTTTGCATGACGAAAGGCCACGCCAGCGACCGCCCCATTCTCCAACGCGCCCTCGCCGAACGAAATTTCCCGTATCTCGGAGCCATCGGCAGCGCCGCCAAAGCCACCGTCCTCCGCCGCGAACTCGTGGCCCACGGCCTCACCCCCGAACGCGCCGAAAACTTCTTTTGCCCCATCGGCGAACCCATCGGCTCCAACCACCCCCACGAAATCGCCCTCAGCATCGCCGCCCAGCTGCTCCGAGTCCGAGACGCCCTCACCCCTTAGGCCGAAAGCTCGCCCTCGCACCAGCCTCCTATCGCCGAAATTCCACCGCTGCTCTCTCCACCTTTAATGACGCCCCAGATCACGCGGAAATCACAACCAACGAGGTCCCCCCCGGCAGCGTAGAGACCTCCGCGATCCAGCGGCCATCGTCTTCGCGCTCTACGCCGATTTGCATGGCGGGTCGATGAAGCCGCCCGTTCCTCAGGCAAATGCTTCTCCGCCGGATCATCGGCGGCGATGGCCCGGCATCACCACGAGCCTCGGGTCGAGAGCCGGCCTATCCCTTCGCACCGAAGCGTAGCGGGCCGCACCCGGGGAGCTGCGGCAGAATGCCATAGCCGAAGTTTTACCCGACGCAGCCACCCAGTGTGGCGTTGCCGAGTCAGCCCAATCTTCCACGCTCCCTCCATGCCCCCTCACCCCGTCCGCTTTGCATTGCTTGCGTTTGCCGCCGTCTCCCTCGCCCGCGCCGATGTGCCGTGGCTCCCACCCGGTCTACCGCCCGCCCCTGCCACCGGGCCTGCGCTTTGCCCGGGCGAATTCCTCAAACCCGCCCAAGGTGCCGCCGTCCTCGACGCCGCCCTCGCCCAGTTTCCCGACCGTGCACGCTGGGACACCTACGCCGCCCACCTCCGCACCCGTATCCAGGAGGCCGCCGGCCTCGCCCCGTGGCCAAAGCGCACGCCCCTCAACGCCGTCATCCGCGACCGCCGCACGCACGACGGCTACACGGTCGAAAATGTCGCCTTCGAATCCGCCCCCGGCGTCTTTGTCACGGGCAACCTCTACCGCCCCACCGGCGCCATCGGCAAACACCCGGTGATCCTCTCCACGCACGGCCACGCGCGCACCGTGACCAAGCCCGAGGACTACGACACCCACGCGCGGTTCTCACCCACGATGCAGACCCGCTGCGCCGGTCTCGCGCGCATGGGCGCGATCGTGTTCTCCATCGACATGTTTGCCAACGGCGAGGGCATCCAACTCTACGGCCTCGCCGCGCACCGCGATACGCTCGCCATCACGATCCACGTGTGGAACGGCATCCGCGCCCTCGATTTCCTCCTCGGGCTCGACGGCGCCGATGCCTCGCGCGTCGCCGTCTCCGGCGAATCCGGCGGCGGCACCCAGACGTTTCTCCTCGCCGCTCTCGATCCACGCGTGACCGTGACCGCGCCGGTGGTGATGGTCTCGGCCCATTTCTTCGGCGGTTGCCCCTGCGAGAGCGGCGTGCCCGTCCACCGCGGCGCCGACTACTTTGCCAACAACGCCATGATCGCCGCCCTCACCGCGCCGCGCCCTCAACTGCTGGTCTCCTGCGGCAAGGATTGGACCTCGAACACTCCGCGCGTGGAGTTCCCGTTCCTCCAAAAAATCTACGGCTACTACGGCGCCTCCGGCAACGTCGCCAACGTCCACCTGCCCGATGAGGGCCACGACTACGGTCCATCAAAACGCGACGCCGTCTATCGCTTCTTCGCCGCGCAGCTCGGCCTCAATCTCGCCGCCGTCACCGACGCTGTCGGCCAAATCGACGAGTCCCGCGTCACGATTAACCGCGCCGCCGCCCTGCGCGTCTTCACCGCTGATTTCCCCGCGCCACCCCACGCGCTTCATGATGCCGCCGCTATCGGCCGCGCCCTCTCGGCGCTGCAAAAACCGTAGCCGGACATTCACGGATTCTCTGTCGGCTCGAACGATCGTCGCGCAAAGGATCCGTCTGCGTTTGGCCAGCTTCGGAAACCGACGGGCGGCCGGTTCTACAACCAGTCTACCCGGTCCGCGCACGTCGCCGCAGATGACGCCTTGCCATTTCCGGGCACAAAAAAACCGCCGCGAGCGAACTCGCGGCGGTTAAGTTGATTCGGACGAAAGCCGGATTAGGCGACGTGCTTCGAAACGAGCTTCGTCATTTCGAACATGCTGACCTTGGCTTTGCCACCGAAGACGACCTTGAGGGCGGAATCGGCATTGATCTGCTTCTTGTCCTTCTTGTCCTGAAGACAGTTCTTCTTGATGTAGTCCCAGAGCTTCTTGGTGAGCTCCGTGCGTGGGAGGGGCTTCGAGCCTACGACGGCCGCGAGGGCGGCGTCAGGCGTAACAGGTTTCATGAACGCGGCGTTTGGTTTACGAGCAGCTTTTTTGGCCATAGTGGATTTGGGATTAAATGCTTTCGACTGAAAGCACCGTAGTTCTAGGAGGAAGCCCGGGGCATTTCCGAGGAAATTTTTTCGAAATCGTCGAATTCTCAGAGGGAAAACGTCCTTGCGTCCCTATCAAAGGCTCGCATATCGCGCCTCAATCTCCGTCGTCCACCTGCACGAATTGCTCGTAAAGCGCGGCGTAGCGTCCGCCGGCGGCGAGCAGTTGGTCGTGCGTTCCGCGCTCGATGATCACGCCTTGGTCGAGCACGAGTACGAGGTCCGCGTGCCGGATCGTGCTCAACCGGTGCGCCACCACGAAGCTCGTGCGACCGCGCAGCAGTTTCAGCAACGCCGTCTGCAGCCGCGCCTCGGTCAGCGCGTCGATCGAACTCGTCGCCTCGTCGAGAATCACGAGCCGCGGATCCGCGAGCAGCGCGCGGGTGAAGCACACGAGCTGGCGTTGTCCCACCGAGAGACTCGCGCCGCGCTCGCCGACTTCCGTCAACAGGCCTTGCGGTAGCGCCTCCAAGATATCGAGACAATCGAGGGACGCGGCCGCCGCGCGCACTTCCGCATCCGTCGCCTCCGGTTTGGCGAGGCGGAGATTCTCGAGCACCGTGCCGCTGAAGAGAAAATTCTGCTGCTGCACCATGCCCATCTGCCGGTGCAGCGAGCGGCTGGTGAGCGTACGGATCTCGCGGCCGTCGATCAGCAGTTCGCCGCTCGTGGGCAGGTAGAACTTGGAAACGAGATTGATGATCGAGCTCTTCCCGCTGCCCGTGTGCCCGACGAGCGCGACGGTCTGCCCCGGTTCCGCCACGAAATTGATGTCGTGCAGGACGGGCCGGGCCGGATCGTAACCGAACGAGAGCCCGCGGAATTCCACGCGCACGCCGGGCGCGGCGAGCAGCGGCGGCGGCTCGGGGGAAACTCCCGCGACCGGCACCCGCGGATCGGGCAGCGCGACCGCTTCGGGCGCGTCAACCCACTCAGGCACGGTGTCGATCAGTTTGAAGACGCGCTCGGCCCCGGCCATCGCGACCAGCGCTTGGTTGTATTGATTGCCGATGATCGCGATCGGGGAGAAAAACTGGTTTGCGAGCAGGAAAAACGTGATCAACGCACCAAGCGTCATGTCGCCGTTAAACACCCGCCAGCCGCCAAACATGAGCAGGGTCGCCACGAAAAACTGGCTGTTCAACTCGAGCAGAGGCGTCAGGATCGCCGAGGTGCGGGCGAGCGCGATGTTGTAGGCCGAGTGGTCGGCGAGCAGACTGCGGAAGAGCCCGGCATTGGTCTCCTGCCGCACGAAACCTTGGGTCACGCGGATGCCGTTGACCGATTCCGCGAGCGTCGCCGTCACGCGGCTGAAGCTCTCGCTCGCGGCGCGAGAGTAGAGACTCAGTTTCACGCGGAAGTGGCGGTTGATCGCCCAAAGCACCGGCGCCATCCCGAGCACAATCAGGAAAAGCTGCCAATCGCTCCACGCCATCACGATCGCGGAGAACACCATCGTACCGCCTTGGATCACGCTCACGAAGAGCACGTCTTGGATGCCGCTGCGCACCGATTCGACGTCGCTGGTCACGCGGCCGATGATGCGGCCGAGCTTCATGCGCTGGAAAAAGCTCATCGGCTGACGCTGGACCTTGTCGAAGATATCCGCGCGCAATCCGTTCACCACCGTTTCGCCGACTTGAAGCGCGTAGCGCTGACGGAAGTGAAACAGACCGTCAGTCGTGATCGCGAGCAGACCGTAGCCCACCACGCCGAGCGCAATGCCGACGTAATTCGCGCTGGAAATCGGCCCGTTGATCACAAGGGCCATCACCCAGCCCAGCGCCGGGAGTTGCGCCGAGCGGATCACGGAGAGCCCGATCAAGGCCGAGAGTTTGCCGCGCACCGGCCGGGCATAGGTGAAGAGCCGGCGCATCAGGCCCCACTCGAGCGGCTTGAACTGCTCTTCCTGATCGTCGTCGTCGGGCAGTCGGTGCACGAGGCCCATGGGCTTCGGCGGCGGAGGTGGGGAGACGACGGGAATCATGCGCGTTTCTCCCCGGGTTTGGCGGTACCGAGCGACTGGAGTTCGCGGCCGTCCACGAGTTGCAAGCTCGCGACGCGGCGGTAGGAACCGGGCTGCGCCATCAACTCGGCATGGGTGCCGCGTTGGGCGATCCGGCCTTGCTCCATCACGATGATAAAATCGGCGCGGCGCAACGTGCTGAGGCGATGGGCCACGATAAACGTCGTGCGGCCCGCGATGGCGCGGTCGAGCGCTTCAAAGATCTCGTGCTCCGTCTCGCTGTCGATCGCCGCCGTCGGATCGTCGAGCAGCAAAATCGCCGGCTCCAACAACACCGCGCGCGCGATGGCCAACCGCTGCCGTTGCCCGCCCGAAAGACTCGCCCCGCTCTCGCCGAGCACGGTGTCGTAGCCGAGCGGTAACGCCGTGACAAAGTCGTGCGCGGCGGCGATCCGGGCGGCGCGCTCGATCTGCTCACGGGTCGCCGCGGGGTGACCAAAAGCGATGTTGGCCGCGATCGTGTTCGAAAAGAGAAAGCTCTCCTGAAACACGATGCCGATGTTGCGCCGCAGATCGTCGAGATCGAGCTCCCGGATATCCACGCCGTCGATCAAAACGCGGCCGGCGGTCGGGTCGAAAAAACGCGGCAGCAGGCTCATCAAGACGCTCTTGCCCGCACCGGTCGCACCGAGGATTGCGACGCATTGGCCGGGCTTCACCTCCAGGTCGATGTCACGCACGACCGCCTCGGCCCCGGCGTAGGCGAAGGAGACGTTTTCGAACCGCACCAATCCCGTGCACCGCGGGAGGCGGATCGCGGCGGGCGCGTTCTTCACTTCGACCGGCGCATCGAGGATTTCAAACACCCGGCGCGCGCCGATCAGCGACTGCTGCACGGAATTCACGATGTTGGCGACGTTGTTGACCTGACCGGAAAACTGCTCGAGCAGACCGGCAAACACGATGAGTCCGGTGCCCAGCGGCAGTTCCCCGTTCGCCACGAGCCAGCCGCCGTAGCCGAGCAGCACCATCATGTTGATGCGCGTGATAAAACCCACCGCCGGGGAAAACAGGCTCACGCGCCAGAAAATGCCCTGCTGCTGGTCGAAGCACGCCTGGTTCGCCGCATCGAATTTCGCCCGCGCTTCGGGCTCGCGGCCGAAGCCCTTCGTCACCGCCACGCCTTGCAGGCTCTCCGCGAGGATCTGCACCATGCGTTCGACGAGCGTGCGGTTGTGCGCGTAAGAAGGTTGGATTTTTTTGGAAAACCAAGTCGACAGCACCGCGAGCAACGGCGTCGTCGCCAGGCAGGCCAACGTGAGCGACGGACTCAGGCTCGCCATGTAAATCACATAGACCGTGAGCGACACCGCCATGATCACGCTTTGAATCATGACTTGATCCACAAACATCCGCACCGATTGCACATCGCCGGTCACGCGCGTGATGATCGAGCCCGTGGAGTTCGCATCGAAGAACCGAAAACTGAGCCGCTGCAACTTGTCGTAAACCTCGCCCCGCAGATCGACCACGAGTTTCTGCTGCACGAGTTTGTTGATCGAAACCGCGAGCACGTAGTTGAGCAGCGCCCGGCTCAGCGCCAGCACGAGGATCAGCCCCGCCAAGAGCCCGAGCACCTGCAACGGCGCCCACGCCATCGGCAACGCAACGTGCAGGACGTTGTCGCCCATCGGCGTGTCATCGAGTTTATGCCGGATGTAGTCGATGCCGAGGCCGGTGAAACTCAGGCCGCCGATGCCCATCACCAACAACAACAGTTGCAAGCCGAGCACCTGCAGACAGTGCAGCCGATAACGCCACGCCAACCCGAACAGCCGCCGGATCAACGCCCCGTTGGAGGGGCCGACGACGTCGGACATGGACGGTGGCAAAGACATTTGGCCCGCAACCTAAGCCCGAGCCCCGGCACTGCACGAAATTTTTTTGCTCACCCCTAGCGTCGCCGACCGCGCGACCCCGTCTCAGTTCCGCTGCTTCGGGCGATTCTGATTCTGGCCCTGGGTCGGGGCGCGTTGGCCGCGCTGCGCCTGCGCAGCGGGAGCCGGAACCGGAGCTTCGACAACCGGCGTCTGGCCTTGCGCGGCCTGAATCGAAGCCTGTTCCCGCAACGCGCGGCGGCGGCGCACTTCGGTCGCGACGGCCTCGAGCCGACGCTGCTCATCGGCCGGCGTGGGGTTGAGCACCACGCTCTGGGTCACGGCCGTGGGCATCCCGGTGGGAGCCGACATCGGCGGCGGCGCCGTGGCTTGGCCCGAAGAAGCCACCTTGGAAGCGCGCATCGCCAGATTGAGCGTTCGCCCACCGTGCTGGACCGTTACCATCTCGTTGGTCGCATCGTAGGATTTCACCAAAAAATCGTGGTCCTTTTCGTTCAGCTTCGACCACACGCTGACTTTCTTCGCCGGATCAAAAATCCCAAAGAGTAGCCCCGAGCCCGTATCCATCACCCCGCGCAATTCCAAGGGAGCACCTTCGGTCACCGCGGTAGTTGCCGCCGCCTGCGCCGGCATAAAGGGCGAACTCTGGGCCAACTGCGCCCCACTGCGTGTGACCGTCCCAAGCAGCAGCGCCGCAAGCAACGGCAGGAAAAAAAAGGGAGTTCGAGGCGCGGACATAAACAGCATGGGAAACAGAGTAGACGCACCCGCCCGGGTCAAGTGACAGGGTTTTTCCGGCAGCGCCTTCCAGCAGCGCCTGAACTGCCGTAGCAGTGAATTTCGGCACGGCGCGCGGGCCGCTTCGTCCTTTGACACCCTCCAGCCCCACCGCAACAATCCGCCCATGCGAATGTCGCTGCTGTTTCTCTGCGCCGCCTGCCTCGGCCTCACCGCCTGCTCCCGCCCGAAGTCGCCCGGCTATCAAGGTTACCTTGAAGGCGAATTCGTCTACGTCGGCGCCCCTCTTGGCGGCCAACTTGAAAAACTTGCGGTCATCAAAGGCACCCGCATCCCCGCCGGCGCTCTTCTTTTCACGTTGGAACACGCCAACGAGCTCGCCGCCCAACGCCAAGCCGCCGACCAACTCCGCGCCACCGAGGCCCGTCTCGCCGACGCGCAAAAGGGCTCACGCCCGAGCGAGCTCGCCAGTCTCACCGCCCGTCTCGACCAAGCCCGCGCCGCCGCCGAGCTCTCCCGACTCGATCTTGCCCGCCAAAAGAATCTCTTTGAGACGCGCGTCCTTGCCGCGAGCGACTACGACCGCGCCCGCCTCACGCACGAGAAAAACACCCGCGCCCTCGAAGAACTTGCCGCCCAACTCACCACCGCCGGCCTCGGCGCCCGGCCCGACGCCCTCGCCGCCGCGATGGCCGAGGTGAGCGCCGCCGCCGCGGCCAAAGCAAGAGCCGACTGGGCCGTCGCTCAAAAATCCCAAGCCGCCCCACAGGCCGCACTCGTCTACGACACCCTCTACCGCGTGGGCGAATTCGTCGCCGCCGGCAACCCCGTCGTCTCCTTGCTACCCGTCGAAAACATCAAGGTCCGCTTCTTCGTCCCGGCAGCCGAATTCGCCGCCCTCACCGCCGGCGCCCCCGTCCGCATCGCGATCACCGGCCGCCCCGCCCCGCTCGAGGCGCGCATCAGCTACCTTTCGCCTTCGCCCGAGTACACGCCGCCCATTCTCTACAACCGCGAGAACCGCTCCAAACTCGTCTTCATGGTCGAAGCCGCCTTCACCGACGCCAACGCCGCCCGCGACCTGCACCCCGGTCAACCCGTTGACGTTCTGAAGTAGGTGTCTCCGACCCGCCCTCCGCGCCCGCCCCGATGAGCCCGCCCCGATGAGCCCGCCCGCCGCCGCCACCCCGACCGATCTAGCCATCGACGTCACCGGTGTGACCAAACGCTTTGGTGAAAAAACCGTCGTCAACGCCATCGACCTCGCCGTGCGCCGGGGTGAGATCTACGGTTTCCTCGGTCCCACCGGCTCGGGCAAGACCACGTTCATCCGCATGCTCTGCGGTCTGCTCACCCCCGATGCCGGCACCGGCACCTGCCTCGGTTACGATGTCCGTTCGCAACAGGCCGAGATCAAACGCCACGTCGGCTACATGACGCAGAAATTCAGTTACTACGAGGACCTCAGCATCCGCGAGAACCTCGACTTCATCGCCCGCATCTACGCCGTGCCCGACCGCCGCGCCGCCGTCCAGCGCAGCCTCGACCGCTTGGGTCTGGCCAACCGCAGCCATCAAATCGCCGGCCAACTCTCCGGCGGCTGGAAACAACGTCTCGCTCTCGCAGCCTGCCTCATCCCCGAGCCCAAACTTCTCCAGCTCGACGAAACCACCGCCGGCGTCGACCCCAAAGCCCGCCGCGAATTCGGGGACGAAATCCACCAGCTCGCCGCCGACGGCCGCACTGTCCTCATCACCACGCACTACCTGGACGAAGCCGAGCGCTGCCACCGCCTCGCCTACCTCGCCTACGGCCACCTCCTGACCCGCGGCACCCTCGCCGAAGTCCTCGCCGCCGCCAAGCTCACCACGTGGCGCATCACGGGCCCCGACCTCCGCACGCTCGCCACCACCCTCCGTGACCGCGCAGGCGTCGAACAAGTCGTCGCGTTCGGCAACACCCTTCATGTGAGCGGCCGCGACGCCGCCCGCCTCACCGCCACGATCGCTGCCGTCCGCGACCCGCGTCACGATTGGAAGCAAATCACCTCCGGCCTCGAGGATGTGTTCATCAGCCTCATGGACGAAGCGAAGGACAACTTCGCATGACCCCCCGCCCCCAAAAAACCACTTGTCATCCATTAGATGACAATTTTTCCGGATCACCCGCGGAGAATTGCCACGAATGTCATCTGATGGATGACGTTTGCCCGGTGGCTTGTGGCGCGCAGTGCACGCGAGGTGCGTTGGACTGACCATGCCCCGCTTCACCTTTCACCGCCTGTGGGCGATCGTCCTAAAGGAGTTCATCCAGATGAAGCGCGACCGCGTGACCTTCGGGATCATGATCGGCATCCCGCTCATGCAACTCATGATGTTCGGGTTTGCGATCAACTCCGACCCGCGCCACCTCCCCGCCGCGCTGCGGGTCGCCGACCAAGGCCCGTTCGCCCGCACCCTTGTCCAAGCCCTGCGCACCAGCGATTACTTCGCATTCGTCCACGAAACCTCCGACGAAGCCGAGGCCCAGCGTCTCCTCCAACTCGGCGACGTGCAGTTCGTCATCAACATACCCGCCGATTTCACCCGCCAGCTTCTCCGCGGCGAACGTCCCACCGTGCTCATCGAAGCCGACGCCACGGATCCCGCCGCCACCGGCCCGGCCCTCGCCGCCGTCAACGCCCTCGCCGCCACCGTTTTCAACCGCGACCTGCCCGGCCCGCTCGCCCGTCTGCGCGCGAAGGACGGCCCCGTCGATTTCCGGGTCCACGCGCACTACAACCCGGAGAACATCACCCAGTTCAACGTCGTCCCGGGGCTCATGGGCGTCGTGCTCACGATGACGATGGTGATCATCACCGCCCTCGCCATCACCCGCGAACGCGAGCACGGCACGATGGAAAATCTCCTCGCTACTCCCGTGCGTCCGTTCGAGGTGATAGTCGGAAAAATCCTGCCCTACATCGTCGTCGGCTACATCCAAGTTTCCCTGATTCTGGTCGCCGCGCATTTCGTCTTCGACGTTCCTATGGTCGGCAGCCTGCCGCTGCTCTACGTCGTTTCCCTGCTCTTCATCGCCGCCAATCTGGCTGTCGGCATCACGTTTTCCACCCTCGCAAAAAACCAGCTCCAAGCCGTCCAGATGGCATTTTTCTTTTTCCTGCCTTCGATCTTGCTCTCGGGCTTTATGTTTCCGTTTCGCGGGATGCCGGATTGGGCGCAGGCCGTCGGCTCATGCCTGCCCAACACCCATTTCCTCCGCATCGTGCGCGGCATTCTGCTCAAAGGAAACGGCTTCTCGGAAATTGCTCCACACCTCTGGCCGCTCTTGGTCTTTCTCGTGATCGCGATGACGATCGGCGTGAAACGCTACCGGCAGACGCTGGACTGAGGTCATCCTTGACCAGTAGTAAGGCCGGTAATACCGACCTTACTTCCGATGCAAACACTCTCGGTCAGCAAGCTCACCACCAAAAGTCAGGCCACGATTCCGGATCGGGTGCGCCGCAAACTCGGGCTCAAGCCCGGAGACTCCATCGTCTTCAAAACAAAGGACGGCCACATCTACCTCCAAAAGGCCCGGCCGATCGACCGGGTGCTGGCCGGCGCGGTCGAAGAGACGCTCGCGGACGAATGGAACTCGGCTCACGACGACAAAGCCTATGCCGACTTATAAGCCGTTCGAGGTCGTGGTCGTCCCGTTTCCATTCACGGACAGCGCCACGACAAAGCGGCGACCGGCTCTCGTGTTGTCCACCCAGGGCTTTAACGAACGCGCCTCGCATGTCGTGCTTGCGATGATTACCAGCCGGGAGAATCGCGGCTGGCCGCTCGATACGCAGATCGGCGATCTTTCGGCCGCCGGCCTGAGCCATCCTTCGGTGGTGCGGATGAAGCTCTTCACCCTCGACGAACGTTTTGTGCTCCGAAAATCCGGCGCGCTGGCCCCGGCGGACGTTGCCTCCGTAGCCAGCGCTTTGAAACTTTTGCTGCCGTCGAAAAACTAGCGTGGCCGCCGCTCGGCGCTACGGCACCTCGTAGACTTCGACCAACGTCAGTCCGCTGGCGCTGTTCGCTCCGCTCACTTGCACCGTGTAACTGCCGGGCGTGAGGGTGGCCGTCAGCATTGCGTCGCGGCTGGCGGCGTTCTCCACCGGAAACGAACCGATCCGACCCGCCGTCGTCCGCAACAGGGCGGCGCCGCCCCAGTTATCATTCGACTGAACCACCGCCTGCGTCTGCAGGTTGAACAGATTAAGCCGCGGGTCGGCCATCGCGGTCGGGATGTTGAACGGCGCCAACGCCAGCGCCGGCCCGATCGCCCGCACGAGCACTTGTCGCGACGTCGTCCCGCCCACCACAAAGCCCACCGTCAGAATTTCCCCCGCCTCGATCTGCTTGAGCACCGACACGCCTACGAGCCGCGTCGTGCTCGGGGCAAAGCTCGCCGCCGCCGTGCCGTCGTAGAGTTCCGCGATCACCGTGCCCGTCGCACCTGCGACGCCGCGCACTTGCACGGTATAACCCCCGGCCGGCAGTCCTTCGCGGAAGATCGCCGCGTCTTTCGAAACCCCCGATTCGAAGGGAAACGCCCCCAAGCGCCCGAACGCCGCCGTCAACACCGGGGCCCCGGCCCAATCGTCATTCACGGCCAACGGCGTCACCGAGTCGGCATCGGAGTAGAGACTGATCGAGGGATCGGCCAACACGCCGCCCACTCCGAGCTTGGTCAACGCCGGCCCCGCCGCCCGCAACAGCACGGGCTTCGTCCCGCTCGTGCCCGCGCCGCCGATCGCCGTGCCGACCGTGAAGAAGGGCGACTCGGCCGTGACCGAGGTCAGTACCGACAAGCTGCTCAACCGGCCCGGGCTGCCCGCCGGGGCCAGCGTGATCGCGGCCGACGCACTCGTCAGCCGGCTGCCGCTGCCGGCGTCGGAGACCACCACATCGTAGCCCGCCGCATCCGCCGTCGTGAGCCCGGCCAAATTCAGCGTGTCGGCCGTCGCGCCCGGAATTGCCACGCCGTTTTTCCGCCATTGGTAAGCCAACGCACCCGCGCCCAGCGCCTGCACGTAAAGCCGTGCGCTCCCGCCAACCGCCGCGACCTGCGCCTGCGGCTGCCCGGTGAGGTAGAGATGCGCCCCGCTGATCGCGAAGCTGGCGTTCGCGCTCGCCGCGACCGCGCGGCTGCGCGGCAGGTGTTCGGGGACGTTTAACCGCCCGTTGCCGGATACGCCCCAACCCACCACCGAGCCGTCGGCCTTAAGCGCGAGGGAGTGAAATTGCCCCGTCGCAATCGCGACCACGTCCCTGAGGCCGGCCGGCACGGTCGCCTGGGCGTTGGAATTGATCCCCCAACCCACCACCGTTCCGTCGGCCCGCAACGCCAAGGTGTGCGCCGCGGCGGCATGGGTCGCGAGCGCCGTGACTCCGCTCAAACCGGCGGGCAACGGCAGTGCGCCGGTAAAGTTTGTGCCCCAACGCACGACCGTGCCGTCGGCTTTCAGCGCGACGCTGCCCCGATCATTCGCCGCCACCGCGATCACCCGGCCGATATCCGCCGGCGGCGTCGCCTGCCCGCGCGAGTTATCGCCCCACCCCACCAGCGTGCCGTCACTCTTCAACGCGAGAGCGTGGTAAATCCCGACGGTTTGGCTGCCCCCGATCACGAGCTGCGTCACACCCGCAAGCCCGGCCGGCGGCGTGGTCACGCCCCCGAGGACCGAACCCCAAAGCCGCACCGTGCCATCGCGCCGCACCACCCCGCTGATCTGGCCGCCGGCGGCGACCGCGACGTTGTCATTGCCCAGATCGGTCGGGACCGAGATCTGGCCGCTCACATTGTTCCCCCATGCGACCACCGATCCGTCGGTCTTGAGCGCTAGCGCGTGGGCGTCGCCGGCCGCGATTTGGCGCACCTCGGTCAAATTCTGCGGCACCGCCGTCTCGGGCGCGGGGGTGACCAACTCCCCGGTGTTGGTCGCAAAAAATGACGCACCGTCCCGCCCCCAAGCGGCGGCCACCCCGGGCGGCGCCGGCGGAATGGTCACCTCAATATCGAGGTAAAGCGCCGCCTCCGCCCCGCCCCGGCCAACCGGCTTGATGGTGATGCCGTAAATCGGGTCCGTGAACGTCTGCCCAACGGCCAAGACCGCGTCGTTGGCGCTGACTCCGGGCGTCGTCAGATCGAGCAGTTGGCTCTGTTTGTAATCGCCGTAGGCCCACGTGATGTAGGCGCCCTGCGTTTGCAGCGATCCGGTGGAGAAGTTCTGCCGATAGCCGATCCAATAGGAACGCACGCCATCGCGAAAGATGCGCAGCGCCATCGGCTGCTTGAGCGCGGCCGAGGCCGGATGATCAAAACGGAAAACCCGGTAAGTCCCGCTCGTCGTAACCGTCGCCACCGCCGAGTCGGACAGCCAACCGAGGATATTCTTGAAGCGAGGATTGAAATGGTGCCGCGCATCGCGCGTGACGTTGGTCGCCGTGGACGACCCCATCATGTCGAACGGATCGCCATACTCGAGCGTCGTGCCGGCGGCCGAGAGCGGGTCGCCATTTACCGCGCGCCACAGATTAGCGTGCAAGATCCCGTAGCTGTGCCCCAGTTCGTGAGCCATCGTTTGCCACCCGAACGCACCGTTCATCCAAATATTCGGCCCGGCGCGGTTCGCCTGCCCGGCAAACGTGATGAGCGATCCCGGCACCCGCGCCGTCCCAATACTCGGAAAAGTGACGACGATGCGCTGAAAATTGGTCAGCGTAAAATCGGCCGCCGCCAGTGAACGCGCGTCGGTGTGGAGCTGGACTTCATTGTCCGCCAAAGCATAGGCACTGCCTGTCTGCGGCAACCGATAGACCTTCGAACTCACCGTCGTCACGATCGTCGTCTGGCCATAGCTCGCACTCTCCAAAAACTCCCGCACGTTCCCGTCCATCGTCGCCTGAGCCTCGGACGCCGTGACCGATGCGCCCGGGAAATCCGAAAAATCCGCCCGGATCACGAGCACAGTCTGCGGACCCACGGTGCGACTCGACGAGGGTTCCGCCGCCGTCGGCGGCACGTTCGGTCCCGCTACGCGCGGATCGGCCTTGTCCTCCACCGCTTCAGCGTTGCGCACATACTCACCCAGCGCAGCCCCGTCTTCCTCCGCAAAATCGTACTCCCGCCCAAAGGCAGCCACCCAAACCCGCCCGGCGGCCGCAGCCTCCGCTTCGCCCGGTTCCAAAATCCGCACCGGACTTTCGTGCAATGCCAAGTCCCGGCCGAGCGCGATGCCGTGCAATGAAGCGCCCAGTTTCGTGAGTTGGCCTTCGCGCCGACCATAGGTGTACGCCACGTAATTTTCCGCACCGACTGTCGCACTCCGCCATTCATCCGGCCCCGTCCGCACCGTGCCCGGCGGATGCTCGCACTCTATGACCGTTGTAAAGTCGCCCGTGCCGGCCACCCGCGCTTCAAGCTCCGCCAACACCGCCGCCGGCAACACCCGTCGCACCGTCATCGGCACCGTCACCGCGAGCGCACTCGCCGGATCGAGCTTGATCAACCGGAGTAACTCCGGGCGCCGCGCCTGGGCGAGCGCCAACCCTTCCGCCTCCAAACTCGCGCGCGGCGCACCCGCAGCGGCCGCGAGATACCGCTTCGTCCAGTCACGAAATGCAGTCTGCGAAACCGTGAGTTCGCGGTCCCACCGCTGCGCATAGGCGGCCCGCTCTCGCCGTTGCTCGAGCACTGAAACCTCAACCTCACGGTTTGGCGCCTGCGCCGGGGCCGGCGAGGTAACCGCCGTTCGAACCACTCGTTCCTTCACCGCCTCAGACGTCGGGTTCATCCGCCAAACCGCTACGCCACCTCCCCCGCCGACCAGCACCATCGCGACCCAGAGCAATTTCCAACGCCTGCGGTTTTTCATGCGCCGATTCCCGCCTCTTCCGTTTCTATTGGCGAGCTAACACCATGAACGGACGTTGGGTTTCCGCGTCACCCTTTTCCACCCACCCACTGCTTCGCCACCGGCCCATCGAGGTGCATGGTCTGGGTCGGGAACGCGAACGACAAACCTCGCGCCGCCACCGCCCGCATGATCGCCAGGTTCACGCGCTGCCGCAGTGCGAGGCCCTCTTGGAAATCATCCCCGGTCGTGAGATACACAATCCAAAGGTCGAGCGAGGACGCGCTGAAGTCCCGGAAGAAAACCATCACGGAAGTTACATCCACCGTCGGCTCGGCCAAAATGATCTGCCGCACCTCCTCGACGATCGCCTCCATCTGATCAGGTCTCGTATCGTAGGTCAGGCCGATCACCTGCTCGACGCGCCGCTGGGTGAACCGGGAGAGATTCACGATCGCCTCCGACGAGACCAATTTGTTCGGAAGGATCACAAGCGACTTGTCGATCAGCCGGATCTTTGTGGAACGCAGTCCGATGTCTTCCACCAGGCCGGTGTTCGCCCCGATCCTGACCGTTTCCCCTACTTTGAACGGTTGGTCGATCGCGACCACGATCGAGCCGAAGAGGTTGGCGATCGTGTCCTGCGCCGCGAGCGCGAAGGCCAAACCGCCAATCCCAAGACCGGAGAGGATCGTCGAGACGTTGAAGCCGAGACTCTGGACCGTGATCAGGACGCCGATGACGACGAAGATCGCGACGAGGGTTTTTTTGATCCACGGCATAAACGCCGCCACGCCCATTTGCTTCTCCCGCGCGACTTCGTGCATGTGGTCCAACACCGCGCCGAACGCCCGCAGCAAGCCCCAGAAGACCACCAGCGAGAACGCCACCGTCGAGCCGTAGCCGATGGTGCGATCTGTCGTCTCGGAAAGCTTCAGCACTTTCACCGCGGCGAAAATACCCGTGACCATCACGAACGTTGTCACCGGTCCTTCGAGGGCCGGGAACAGCTTGTCATCCAGCGTCGTCTCGGTCTTGGCCGCCAACCGCTTGAGCCGGTTGAAAATGATCGTGGTGACAAAGCGCCGCAGCAAAATCGCCCCGACGAGAATCAGCGCGAAAATCGCGTAGTGCGTCGCCGTGTTGCCGCTGCTCCCCACGTTGAAGAGCCCGAGGACCTCATCGACGAGATGCTCGAGCAGATCGGGTGTTCGCGGCACCCCGCTCTTGGCCAAGACCGTGGTCGCCGCGGCAGCCGTCGTGGTCGTTTGCGCCGCTTCGGTCGCCGCCGTGGTCGTTTGGGCGAGCACGGAACCGAGCAGCATCCCGCCGCCCAAAAGCAGCGATCGAACAAGGGTCACAATCATCCGTTTCATCGGACGGCGAACTCACCGCGCTCCGCCATCCGTGTCAAAAGCATTGCCCGCCTCCGCCCCAACTCCCCGCTTGCACGCCCGCCCCGACCCAAGCCAAAACGTTCCCCGATGTTGCAACTCCTATCCGTCATCGACGCCATGCCGCTCTGGGCTTGGGTCACTTTTTTCACATTCATCACCGCGATGCTCGCGCTCGACCTCGGCGTCTTCCAACGCGAGACGCACGTCGTCAGCATGAAAGAGGCCCTGATTTGGTGCGGCGTCTGGGTCACGCTCGCCCTCAGTTTCGGGGCCTTGCTCTGGCAATGGCGCGGCGCGGAACCCGCCCAACAGTTCCTCGCCGGCTACCTCATCGAGCTCTGCCTGAGCGTGGACAACGTCTTTGTTTTCATCCTCGTTTTCGCCTATTTCAAAGTCGAACCCCGCTACCAGCACCGCGTCCTTTTTTGGGGTATCATCGGCGCAGTGCTGATGCGGGCGGTGTTCATCATCGTCGGGGTCGAGGTAATCGAGCGCTTCCACTGGGTCCTCTACATCTTTGGGGCATTTCTCGTCTATACCGGCATAAAAATGGCCCTGCCCAGCAAAGAGGCGGAGGTCGATCCCGAGCATAATTTCACGGTCAAACTTTTCCGCCGCTTCTATCCCGTCGCCCCGCACAACGACCGCGGCCACTTTTTCACCATCCACAACGGCCGGCGGATGGCCACCCCGCTCTTTATCGTCCTGCTGGTGATCGAGACCACCGATCTCGTCTTCGCCCTCGATTCCCTGCCCGCCGTGCTCTCGATCACCAAGGACAGCTTCATCGCGCTCACCTCAAACATTTTTGCGATCCTCGGGCTGCGCTCGCTCTACTTCGCTCTCAGCGGCATCATGGGGCTCTTCCGTTTTCTCAAGGTCGGGCTGTCCGTCATTTTGGTGTTCATCGGCGTCAAGATGCTGATCGAGCACTGGATGAAAATCACCACCGGCACCTCGCTCGCCGTGATCGGCGGCGTGCTGACTGCTTCGATCCTGATGTCGGTTTTGATCAAAGCGCCTCCGGCCCCGGAGACGCATTGATCCTCCGCGCATGAATTTCGACCAGCTGCTCACCAACTTCCTCAGCCCGCCGATCCTGTTTTTTTTGCTCGGGCTCCTCGCCACGCTGGTCAAGAGCGACCTCGAGCTGCCGGCCCCGCTGCCCAAGATTCTTTCGCTTTATCTGCTCCTCGCGATCGGCTTCAAGGGCGGCGTCGAGCTTGCCCATAGCGGGCTCACGGTTCAAATCGCCTCCACTCTCGGCGTCGCGATGATCGCGGCGGTCGTGGTTCCGGTCTATACCTACTTCGTCCTGCGGCTGAAACTCGACTCCGCCAACGCCGCCGCCATCGCCGCCACCTACGGATCAATCAGCGCGGTCACCTTCATCACCGCCGCCGCCTTTCTCGACGCCACCAAGGTCCCGTACTCGGGCCACATGGTCGCCGCGATGGCGCTCATGGAATCGCCCGCCATCGTCGTCGGCGTCGTCTTTGCCCGGCTCGCCGCCAAGCGCTCGGCCAAACCCGGCGCCGATTCCGCCGATGCCGAACCCGTCGATTGGGGCCACATCGGGCGCGATGCGTTTCTCAACGGGTCGGTGTTCCTGCTCGTTGGCAGTCTGATCGTCGGCGCGCTCACCGGCAACCGTCCGGGCGCCGTGGCCCTCGTGCCGTTCACCAACGAACTGTTCACCGGCGTGCTCGCCCTCTTCCTCCTCGATATGGGTATCATCGCTGCGCGGCGCCTCGGGGATCTCCGCCGGGCTGGCGTCTTTCTCACGTGTTTTGCGATCATTGTTCCGCTGTTGAACGCCGCTCTCGGCCTGCTCGGCGCGTGGCTCCTCGGCCTCGGCCACGGCGACGGCCTGCTCTTCGTCATTCTCTGCGCCAGCGCCAGTTACATTGCCGTGCCCGCGGCCATGCGCCTCGCCATCCCCGAGGCCAACCCGAGCCTCTACGTCACCATGTCTCTCGCCCTCACGTTTCCTTTTAACATCCTCATCGGCATCCCGCTTTACGAAGCCGCCGTCACCACCGTCCTCGGCCCCTGATTCCCCACCCCATGCAAGCCCTCAAACGAGTTGAGATCATCCTTAGCGCCCCTGAATTGCCGAAACTTCAGCGGCTCGTGGAAAAGCTCGGTCTCAACTACACGGTCTTCCACCGCGTCAGCGGTCGCGGCGACCGCGGCATCCGCGCCGATGACGATCTCACCGGCGTCTTCACCAACATCTGCCTGCTGACCGCCTGCAAGGCCGAGCAACTCCCCGCGCTGGTCGATGCCGTGCGCCCCCTGCTCAAGAAAACCGGCGGCCTCTGCCTCGTGAGCGACGTGCTGAGCGTCATGCACTGATCGGCGGCAAAGCCGTTCACCGCAAAAACCGCGCGGCCCATTCAGATCGGGCCAACGGCCGCGGGGTCCACTCACCCCAAATCCGGTAGCGATACCGCGCGACCCATTTATAGCCCGCGTCGCGCCAACACGCCGGGATCACCCGCGCCCAAGCGAGCGCCCGACCCGGGCCGCCGACCGCCCGCGCCGCCGCCAGCGCCCCGTCGGTGCGCAGCAAAAATTCCGGCCGGTCGCGTCGCGCCCAATCCGGCACGAAGACCAGCGAATCGAAATCTGCCGTCGGCAACCCGTGGGCCCGCAGATACGCCTGCGCGGTCGGCCCCTGGAGCGGCGCAAACCGCAACACGGCCCGCCGGTCCAGCCTCAGCAGCAAGCGCACGATCCGGTTGCACAGCCCGCATTCGCCGTCGAAAAACAGCACCGGGCCCGAGGGAGCGTTGGAAGCAGGCAGAGACATCGCGTCGCACCACCACCATGCGCGGCCGCGGCCGAAAAGAAAGCCTCCGCCAGTGACCCGCGGAAATAATTTTTCCGGGCAAAACCCCTCGCCAATCCCCGCAGCGAAACCCAAACGTAACGCGGCGCCAATTGCCCTGCCTCGACGTCCAACTCCAGATTCGCACGCGCTCAATTCTATGCGCTGCCGCCCGCTTCATCCGCTCTCCGCTGCCTTTCCTCTGATCAATATGCTACGTTCCTATGTCCGCCCCCGTCCCTCGCTCCCTCTCATCTTCGCCGCCACGGCGCTGGGATTATTCGCCTTGGCCCCGGCCCGCGCCCAAATCGCGCTGCCGCCCAAGCCCGACGCGAACGCCACGGAAGCGGCGGCGGCCAAGAACGCCGAAGCGGTGAAGCTCTCGGTCTTCACCGTCTCGGAGCAACAGGACCTCGGCTACGAATCCATACAGACGACCTCCGGGATGCGCACCGTGCAGGACCTCAAGAATGTCGCCAATTCCATCTCGATCATCAACGCGCAGTTCATCGAAGACATCGGCGCCACCAACCTCGACGAGATGTCCAAATGGTTCGTCACCGGCGAGGCCAATCCCGACCCCGCCCTCCCGAACAAGGGCATCTTCCGCGGCATCGTGAACAACTACGCCGTCCGCAACGGCTGGATCTGGTATTCCCCGATGGAGTCCTACGCCACCGAGCGCGTGGAAATCCTCCGCGGCCCCAACGCCTTCCTCTACGGCGAAGCCGACCTCGGCGGCGCCAACAACCAGATCACCAAGCGCGGCCTCTTCACCCGCGATCTCAACCGCGTGAAGTTCATGATCGGCAGCAACGAACTGCACCGCGCCGAGCTCGATCTCAACCGCCGCCTCAATGACAAGGTCGCCGTCCGCATCGCCGCCGTGCAGCAGAAAAACGAATCGTGGGTCCACCACGTCCGCCGCGAATTCCGCGGCATTTACGGCGCCGTCACCTACCGCCCGTTCCGCCGGACCACCATCAGCCTCATGGCCGAGCACGCCAAGAGCACGGGCGTCAACGCCCAGGGCCTCTTCATCGACGGTTACTCGTTCAACACCGTCACCACGCTCACCAACACCGCCGGCTATGTTTACGTGCCCGCCAGCGGCACGTTTTTCCGCGCCAACACCATGCGCCGCAGCGCTGGCAGTAATCTTACCGCCATCGATCCGACCATCGTCCCCAAGGACCTCCAAGTCACCGGGCCCAACGGCACCGCCAAGAATTACTACGACTCCGTCACCCTCGATGCCGAACACCACATCGGCCAAAATCTCCACCTCATGCTCTCGGGCAATTTCTACCAGCAGAAGCTCGACACCTGGGGCGCCGCCGCCGCCCGCACCATCTATCGCGACCTCTCACCCACGCTTCCCGGCGGTGCGGTTAATCCCAATTTCAACCAACTCTACACCGAATATTTCCGCACCCGGAACATCAACGGCAACATCGTCCGCGATGTCCGTCTCTCCGCCGTCTACGACCTAAAGCTGTCGTGGATGCAGCAACAATTCGTCTTCAACGCCCAGCAACACCAAGACAATCCCGGCGCCAAAAAGCCGAAGTGGGGCGAATACGTCGATCCCTCCAACCCCAACTTCGTCGGCACCATCAACAACGCCGGCACCCAAGCCGCCTTCACGGCCAACCGCGCCACGTTTACCAACAACCGCTTCATCCGCCGCTACTACCTGCGCGACGGCGACGGCGGCAACATCACCGGCGATCTCGGCCCGATCCCCGGCGTCTCAGCCTGGTTTCCCGATTTTTCCAACCTCGTCCCCGCCGGCGGCAACCAGATCTCCCGCCGCTTCTACACGCCGTCACTCGGCGTCGGCGCCTCCGGCAGTTATTTCAACAACCGCCTCTTCACCTTGATCGGCTTCCGCCAAGATGCCTTCAACATGAAGACCTCCGTCGGCGCCCCGCGCCCGATCGCCAACACGTGGGTCAACGACAACATCCCCGGCGCCTTCGCGCCCAACCCCGCCTTCGTTAACTACAAGCTCAGCGGCTCCAACTACGGCGTCGTCTACCGGTTCAACGATCTGTTCGCCGTCTCCTACAACCGCGCCCAATCCTTCCGCATCTCCCTCGGCGAAGGCTCCGATCTCTACACGGTCGGCTCGAAGCAAAGCATCCCCACCGGCGAAGGCTCCGACATGTCCGCCCGCTTTACGCTGCTTGGCGGTCGCCTCGAGGCCAACCTTACCCGCTACGACAATTACCAACCCAACGCCCGCATCTCCCCCGGCCCGGTCATCGCCATCCGGGATGAGGTCGCCGCGATCTTCCCCACGACCTTCAACCCCGCCGGCACCGACTACCAAAAGCTCACCACCAGCGGCTACGAATTGGAGTTGATCGCCAACCTCACCCGCACGTGGCGTCTCTCCCTCAACGCCTCGACCAACGAGCTCGTCACCGAGGACCGGCTGCCGCTGTTGAAAAGCTTCCAAACCCAAGCCCGCGCCCTCAACCGCGCCACTCCTTTGCTCGACACGTTCCTCCTCAATTTCCCCGAGGGCGTGCCCAACGCCGGCTACACCAAGACGCGCTTCAACGTCTTCACGCGCTATGAATTCCCGCGCGGTGCGCTCAAAGGCGTCTACGTCGGCGGCGGTGCCAACTGGCGTGACCGCACCTTTCGCGGCAACGGCACTCCGGTCCAAGGCTCGCCCGTCGAGGCGCTCTGGTCGCCCTCTTACACGCTCATCAGCGTCCTCGCCGGCTACCGCACCAAGATCCTCAACCGGCCCACGACCTTTGCCCTCAACGTCGATAACGTCCAAGACACGGACTACTACGTCTCCGCGACCCTCAACACCGGCTCATGGGGCGCGCCGCGCAGCTTCCGCTTTTCGACGTCGATCGACTTTTAAAAGCGCAAAAAACGCCGGACCCGCTTGAGCGGCATCCGGCGGTTGCATGGCATTCCAGCCGCGGTGTTTTGCCGCGGCTTTTTTGCGGGCAGGCGGAAATCAGTTCACCGTGATCTTGCGCGGCTTGAGCGCCTCGGTTTTCGGAAGCGAAAGCCTCAGCACGCCGTCGCGCAACTCGGCCGCCACCGCGTCGGCATTGATCGCGTTGTCATGCGCGAGGACCAACTCGTAGGCCACGTCGGCCGTCTCCCGATGGAGCGCAGTCCACCCGGCTGGCGATCGCCACGAACGCCGGCCGAGGACCCGGACCAAGCCGTCCTCGAGGGTCAGCTCGAGTCCGTCTTTGTCCACGCCGGGCAAGTGCACGGTGACGCCGTAAGCTTCGGCCGTTTCGTTGATCTCGAAGACCGGTTTGCGGGTGGGAACCGTAGCTGTGGACGCCGAATCGGCGGTGGCTGCGGGTTTACGACTCAGCGAGGGAATGATGGAATTTAACAGGCTCATAGCAGTATGGGTTTTGATTGGAAATTTTGTAACGGAGGGAAACGAGCGACCGGGCGCTCAATTCACCGCGACGGTGATTTTGCGCGGTTTGGATTCTTCGCGTTTCGGCAGCGTGACCGTGAGCACCCCGTGCTCGCTGGCGGCCGAGATCTTGTCGGTCTGCACTTCCGCGGCGATGGGAACGGAACGACTCAGCGAGCAAGACTGCTCGGCTTGGTCCGCCACCGCCGGCGTCTTGCGTGTGGCGAGGAGGGTGAGCGTGCCGTCGGTGAATTCGACGCCGATGTCGGCTCGGTTCACCCCGGGCAGCTCAGCGCGGACGTAGACGTGGTCCTTGTCCTCAAACAGATCGACCGGGAAGCGATGGTCGGCCGGCGCGGCAACATCACCGAGCGCAGATTCAAACAAACGGTCGATTTCGGTCTCAAGGCCTGACCACGGCGAGCGTTGAAAGCTACCGTAGATCGGCGTGAAGTTGCGGACGCTGGGATAGGTATATCGGACGATTCTCATGGTAGTGATTGGATTGATTAGCGTGTTTTTGCTCGCGGGCGGGATGCCCTCGGAGCGCAGCACCTTTCGCACATTCGATGCCGGACTAAGCCGCAGATATCTCCCTATAATACAAATATTTGCATCCAACCAGCTTCAGGCCGTGTGCGAAAATTGCGCGCCTGCGCCGTCGCACCCGAGCAAAATCGACCCGGCCCCGTGCACCACCGCTCTCGCTTCGGCCTTAACCGCGGAAAATTCGTGCTCCGCCGCCCAAACCGTGGTTCGTTTCGCGCACGCTTACACCATGACCTTCGACTTCGAAACGCCCCACGTCCGCCTCGGCACCGATTCCCAGAAATGGCAAAAGTATGCCAGCCGCGACATCCTCCCGCTCTGGGTCGCGGACATGGACTTCAAATCGTCGCCCTCAATTTTGGCCGCGCTTCACGCCCGCGTCGACGAAGGTATTTTCGGCTACGCCCGCCCGGTGAAGTCCACCGTCGATGCCGTCGTCGATGCCTGCGCCCGCAACTATGGCTGGCAAATCGACGGCTCGTGGATCGTCTGGCTGCCGGGGCTCGTTTGCGGGCTCAACGTCACCGCCCAAGCATTCGCCCAAAGCGGCGATGCCGTGCTCACCCTCACGCCGGTCTACCCCCCGTTCATGAGCGCACCGAAAAATTCCGCGCGCGTATCCACGCAAGCCCCCTTTGTCTTCTTCGCGGGCCGCTGGGAAATCGACTGGGCCGCACTTGAACGCGCCGTCACGCCGCGCACCAAACTTTTCTACCTTTGCAATCCGCACAACCCCCTCGCCCGCGTCTGGCGCCGCGACGAACTCACGCACCTCGCCGAGTTTTGCGAACGCCACAACCTCGTGCTCTGCGCCGACGAGATCCACTGCGACCTCATCCTTGATCCGACGCTGCCCCATATTCCCGCCGCCTCGCTCTCACCCGCACTCGCCGCGCGCACGCTCACACTGATGGCGCCGAGCAAGACCTACAACGTCCCCGGCCTCGGCACCTCCTTTGCAATCATCAGTGACCCGACGTTGCGCGCCCAATTTGTGCGCGCCACCGCCGGCATTGTGGCCGAAGTCACTTGCCTCGGTTTCACCGCCTGCGAAGCCGCCTATCGGGACAGCGAGCCATGGCGCCAGGCCTTACTCACCACGCTGCGCGGCCATCGCGATTTCCTCCTCGATTTCATCGCGCGTGAACTTCCCGGCATCCGCGTCGAAGCGCCCATCGAGGCCACTTATCTCGCTTGGCTCAACGTGACCGATCTCGGCCTCGCCGATCCCATCGCCCACTTCGAAAAACACGGGGTTGGCCTGAGCGACGGCACCTATTTCGGCGCCCCGCAGGGCCACTACCTGCGCCTAAATTTCGGCTGCACCCGCGCCACGCTCACCGAGGCGCTTCGACGCATGAAGACCGCCATCGCCGCCCGTTAACTCGCCCCGGGCCTCGGTGCCCTTTTTCAACGTCCCGTTCTCAACCGAGCCAGATATCTCGTAATGCGTGGCACGGGATTCGCGGCCGATCTCTCTGGGTTATCGGCAGCACACACCCGACGGGGCGCCCCCGCATCACCCTAGATCTTGCTGGTTTGGTTATATCTCGCTTGGCCGGCATCTCCGAGCCTGTGACACCGCCTTGGGAGTTGCGGGGTCAACGACGGCAAACCACGTTCGAGGCCGTCCATGCGCATCGGGCCTTACCAGCTTTCGTCGAATCTGTTTCTCTCGCCACTCGCGGGTTATACCAACCTGCCCATGCGGCTCACCGTGCGTGAACTCGGCGGACTCGGCTGGGCCACCACCGATTTGGTCAACGCCCGTTCATTGATTGAGCGCAACCGCGTCGCCCTCCAGCTCGTCGCCTCGTCGCCCGAAGACCGTCCGCTGGCGATTCAACTTTTTGGGAGCGTGCCCGAGGAGATGCGCGACGCCGCCGTGATTTGCCAGGAACTCGGAGCCCAGTCGGTCGACATCAATATGGGCTGCCCGGTAAAGAAAGTCGTCAATATCGGCGGCGGTTCCGCCATGATGACCGAGCTCGACAAGACCGCGTCACTCGTTCGCGGCATGATTGCCGCCGTGAAGATTCCTGTCACGGCCAAGATGCGCCTCGGCTGGGACGACGACAATCTCACCGCGCCCGACCTCGCGCGCGTGCTCGAGGACGTGGGGGTCGCCGCGATCTTCGTCCACGGCCGCACCCGGGCGCAGGGCTTTTCCGGCACGGTCAATCTCGCCGGTATCCGCAGCGTGGTGGAAGCCGTCAAAAGCATTCCCGTCATCGGTAATGGTGACGTGACGACTCCCGCCGCCGCCCAACACATGTTTGCCGAAACCGGTTGCGCCGGGGTGAGCATCGGACGCGGCGCCTTCTACGATCCTTGGATTTTCCGGCGCACCGAACATCTTTTACGGACCGGTGAACTCTTGCCCGAGGCGACGTTTGCCGAGCGGATCCGGGTGCTGCGACGCCATTTCGAACGGTACATCGAGTTTTACGGCGAGGACCATGGAGCGCGGCTTTTTCGCAAAGTCGCCCCATGGTATGCGAAGCGTTTCGGGCCTTCAAAACTGTTCAAGCAGCGCATCGTTTCCATCGCTTCGCGGGCGGATTTTGAGGCCGCGCTCGCCGAATACATCACGTGGCGTGCGCCCTTCTGCGACGAAAACGGCGAGTCGCTGCCGAAGTATTCTCCCGCGCCGATGGTCGCGTCCTTCATGCGCGATCCGGCTGATGCCGAAGTGTTCTCGCGCGAGTCGATCCCGGTGCCCAAGGGCCCGGTTGACACGTGGTGAGACGCGCCGCGCCCGGTCACGCGGCGCACCCCTGACGGCGCGGGATTGCGCGCTACCCCGCGCGGCGTAATCGTTTTTCCATGCCCACCGTCAGTCACTTCTGGGAACTCATTCTCGGCACGATCATCGCGTTGATCCCGATGATCAACCCGCTTGCTTCGGCCCCGACGTTTCTCGCCATCACCGAAGGCGATACGCACGAACGGCGTCTACAGCAGCTGCGAATGGCGTGCGTCTACATGGTCGCGATCCTCGTGAGTTTCCTGATCGGCGGCACGTTTATCATGGGCTTTTTCGGCATCTCGATCCCGGGTTTGCGCATCGCAGGCGGTTTGCTCGTCGCCGGCATCGGCTCGACCATGCTGATGGCGGCGCCCCGTGAGGTCTTCACCGACGATGCCGCCCAACAGGCGGCGCGCGCGAAGCGCGACGTCTCGTTCTCCCCGCTCGCGATGCCGATGCTCAGCGGCCCGGGCGCGATCGCGGTCACCATCGGCTTTACCTCGCTCGCGACGGGTTGGCTCGACTACGTCGCGATCATTCTCGGCATTCTAATCGTGGCGGCGATCACCTACTGCACCCTGCGGTTGTCGGAGCGCGTGGTGCTCGTGATCGGCACCAACGGCATGAACGCGCTCTCAAAAGTCATGGGCTTTTTGATTCTCTGCATCGGGATTCAGTTTGTGGTGAACGGGGTCGTGGGCATCGCGACCGATCCGGTCTTGCTGCGGGGCATCCGAGACGCCGTGCAGCCCCGTTGAGCGCCCTCCGCTCGAAGCCCGAATCAGTATCGCTTGGAAACTCTCGCTCCGGAGCGATCCACGAAGTTCAGGATCCGATTCTCGGCATCGATACCTTCGAACGAAATCGCCAAGCCTTCATCAAGCATCTGCCCCACCCGAATCAGCCGCCCGTTAATCAAGGCGCGCGGAGGTGAGCCCTGATATACACCGGTGACTTTCGCGTCGGTCACGATGTAGCGAAAAGCCGCACTCGCCTCTTTGCTGGCTTGAATCTCGGTCGTCACGCTCACTCCCGGCGCAATCGCGGCCGATCAAATGCTCCGCCGCCCGCCAAACCAAACAGCACCAGATCGCCGACCAACGCGCAAAGCCCAACTTTTTTCCGTCGGCGCGGGGGAGTAACGACTATCTCGGCCGCCGCGGCCTGATCGCTGGCGACAGCGATTTGGGGAGCCCGGATATGAATGGGAACCGGCGGGCGCGGACCGGCACCAAGTGGCGGTGCCATGACCGGGAACGGAGGTGCCGACTCCGGCGTTGAGGCCGTAATTCCTAACGCGGGCGCTTCGGGCTCAGGCTGGGGAGGCAACGGGGCCCCCTCGGAGGATTTTGGCCTCAGCTTAAACTTCGGCACTTCGCCGTCGCCCAACGCTGCGGAGCCAACACCCGCCGAAAACGATGGGGGCGGAGGCGGGCGCACCGCTTCGGAATCTGCCGTCAGTTCCGGGGCGGCGGGCGGAGGACTCTCCGGTCCGGCAACCTGAGCCACTCGCGGGCGGAGTTTAATCACAGGAACTGCTTCTGCGGAATCGAGCAGCGGGGCCGCCGGGGACGTCTCCTCACTCATAGCCGTGCAAAAAACGAATTCCTCGCCACACGAAACCAAAAAGATTCCCTCGCGGTCCGATTCAGCCTGAACCACGTTGGACATCCGCTGAAACTACCATGATCCGTCCCTTATCGCTCCTATTCGCCTTCATTTGCCTCCAACTGACCGCCGGTTGCCTTGGTTCGCGCAAAAATCCGAAACCCAAGGAAAACCAAGCTATCGCCGCCGAGCTCGAAGAGAGCTTCCGCCAGCGCTGGATAGAAAAGCGGGCCGGTGAATTGACCGCCAAAGGCGTCGCCGCCGACCTCGCCCGCACGCAGGCGTTTGAAGAATTTAAGGTGAAGTTCAACTTCCCCGAGCCCAAGAAAAAGTGATGCACGGAAGCGTGCGCCGGGCTTTTTCTAGACAGGTCCGCTCGGTCCGGGGCCGGTCCAAGGTCGGATGAAGCCGGCTCCAAGTCCCGCCGAGGCCACCCGCGGTGCGCTCGCTGCTGCGTTGTGTTATCTCACGTGGGGTCTGGTGCCGCTCTATTGGCATCAGCTGGCTTCGGTCCCCGCTACCGAGTTGATCGCACACCGGCTGGTCTGGTCGTTGGTCGTCCTCGCGGCCGCGCTGTGGTGGCGAGGCGGGTTCGGCGAAGTCCGGGCGGCACTCGTTCCCGGCCGCAGTCTGGCGATGAACCTGTTGAGCAGCCTGCTGCTCACCGGGAATTGGTTGGTCTACGTCTGGGGTGTGAACCACGGCCACGTCATCGAATGCAGCCTGGGTTACTTCCTTGTGCCGCTGCTCAACGTCGCTCTCGGCCGTTGGGTGCTTCATGAGCAGCTGCGGCCGGCGCAAGTTATCGCGATCAGTTTGGCCGTTCTCGGAGTCGCCATCCAAGTCTGGCAGGTCGGCCACCTCCCTTGGATCGCGCTGGCGCTCGCTGTTACCTTCGGCGGCTACGGGTTGCTGCGCAAACGCTCCCCGCTCGGCCCGCTCACCGGCTTGGCCGTCGAGACCACGTTGCTCGCGCCGGCCGCCGCCGCGTTTCTGGTGTGGCATGAATTCAAAAACGGCGGCGCCCTCGGCCATGCGAGCGTCGCCGTTCAAGCCCTTGTGCTCAGCACCGGCGTGGTGACCGCGATCCCCCTGTTGCTCTTTGCCTTTGGCGCGCCGCATCCGTCTGACCACCCTGGGCCTGCTTCAATACATCGCACCTACCGTACAATTTACTTTGGGCCTTGCGGTCTTCCATGAGCCGTTCGCCCGCGACCGTTTGCTGGCATTTGCGGTCATCTGGGCCGGTCTGGTGCTCTACACCGTAGATAATCTCCGCGCCCAACGTGCCGGAGCGCGCTCGACGCCTCTTCAGCGATAAACTCAACTCCCATCACTCCCATGAAAAACCTCCGCCCCCTGCTGTCTTCGTTGCTCTGCGCTGCGCTCCTTCCTTTCGCCACCGCCCAAACCGCTCCCGCCCCGGCGACACCTCAGCCCAAAGCCGACCCATCGGCCGCGATTGAGAAAAAGGACACCACCGGTGCTTTCCGCAAAGCCCACGAATCGTTCTTGGCCCGGGGCAAAGCCGGCCCGGTCGGCGTGCTCTTCATCGGCGATTCCATCACGGCCGGTTGGACCAAAGCGCCGCACATCTGGGAGCACTACTACGGAAAATTTCAACCGGCCAATTTCGGGATCGGTGGCGACCGCACGCAGCACGTCATTTGGCGGATTGAAAACGGCGAACTCGAAGGGCTCACACCCAAGGTTACCGTCCTGATGATCGGCACCAACAATTCCGCCAGCGACACCGCCGCGGAGATCACCGCCGCCAACACCAAAATCATCGGCCTGATCCGCGCCAAAATGCCCGCGACCAAGGTTCTCCTGCTCGCCATCTTCCCCCGTGGCGCCCGCAAAGATGCCGACGGCAACCTGACCGCGCTCGCCGTGGCGGATGCGGAGAAACGCACGGCGGTGATCAACGCCGTCAACACCGATCTCGCCAAGCTCGACGACGGTGTGAGCGTGCGCTTCCTCGATGTCGCAAAGGTGTTTTACGGGCAGGACGGCAAGATCCCCCACGCCATCATGCCCGACCAGCTACACCCCAACGCCGCCGGTTACCAACTCTGGGCCGACGCGATGAAACCGTTGCTCGCCGAAATGCTCAAGTGAGCCCCGGGCTCCGGCAGAGCGAGCCCGCCGGTCAATCGGGCTTGATTTCCAAGAGCTCGACCACGAACACCAACGTGGCATTGCGACCAATCTTCGGCTGCTGACCGCGGGTGCCATAAGCCAGCTCGGGCGGAATGATCACAAGGCGTTTCTCACCGACACGCATCAGTTGCAGAATCTGGTCCCAGCCTTGGATGACTTGATCGCGCCCCACGCGGAAAATGAACGGCTTCGACTTGTCCAAGTTCTCATCGAACGTGACCCCGGAAAGCAGTTTGCCCGTGTAAAGCACCGCCACGTTGTTGCCGGGCTTCGGCTGCGCTCCGCTGCCAGCCTGCAAAATCACGTAGCGAATCCCCGTGTTGGTTTTCTTCGCCTCGGGCCAAGTCTTCTCCACGTAGACGAGATCCTCGGCAGGAATCTTCTCGCGCTGAGCCAGCAGCGCCGGGGTGACGAAAAACAAAGTCGCAGTCGCAAGGATCCAAGGGTGGAGGAAACGGCAGTTCATTGAGGGAAAGTTGTAACGCCGCCACGGTCGTTGACACGGAAATTTTTAGGCCCACAGGCCGGATGTGCCGCGATGAGCCCCATCGCTCGGTCCAGCAAGGTCCGCCCCGGCTCCATCCGGTGCCACGTCGAAGCGCCCGAGGGATGCGGCAAAGGAATGCAGTCCGCCGCGTGCCCGCGATAAGTGATCGGGAAAACCTGTCCGATGCTTTCCACGAGCAGTCGCTCGCCGAGAAATTGCGCGATCGCGAGCTTCCCCACCGGCACCACCAACTCCGGTCGGAGCAACTCGAATTCCCGGCCCAACCAATCGGCGCACCGGGCGATCTCGTCGGGTGCCGGCACCCGGTCGCCTCCCTCCGGACGCTTGCCCGGGAAACAGCGGCAAACCGCCGCAAAGTAAACCCGATCGCGAACCTGCTCTTCCGACCAACCCGTAGCACCGGCGAACCATTTGAAAAGCGTCTTCCCCGCCGTCCAGGCAAACGGCCGGCCGGCCTTGGGCTCTTTGTCGCCCGGCGCTTGCCCGACGAGCAACACCCGGCCCGCCACTGCGCGGCCCACGACACTTGGCCGCTGCATCCGCGGACAGCGGACACACGCCCGCAGGGCAGCGAGATGGGCTTCAACGGCGGCAATCGAGGGCATAAAAAAGGGGCGGATCCAACGTCCGCCCCTAAACCAGTCCTCGTAAAGCAAAACCTCAGCGCGACCCGCGTCCGCCGCCGGATGCCCCGCCGCCACTGGCACCGAAGCGGTTCCATCCGCCTTCGGATGACCGGGGCTGGCCACCGCCCTGACCGCGTCCGCCACCTTGGCCACGACCACCTTGGCCTTGGCCGCGACCGCCGCCACCACCTTGGGCGTGGCGCGGGCCACCACTGCCGTAGCCGCCGCCACGCTGACCGCCGCCGCGAAAGCCGCGATTTTGCGTGGGCTGTTCAGGACGAGCGATGATCGGGGCGTAAACGAAACCCTCGAGCTTAAGCTCGGGAATCTTGGCCCCGATGAAGCGCTGAATGTCGCGGATATCGGCCGCGTTTTCCGGCGTGACCAAAGTGATCGCGTCGCCCACCGCCTGCGCCCGGCCGGTGCGGCCGAGACGGTGGACGTAATCTTCGGGCTTCTCCGGCACATCGTAATTGATGACGTGCGAGACCCCGGCGACGTCGATGCCGCGGGCGGCAATATCCGTGGCAACCATCACTTCATACTTGCCGGACTTGAAGCCTTCGAGGGCTTCGATGCGCTGGTTCTGCGACCGATTTGCGTGCAACACCGCGACCGCGTGATTGCCGGCCTTGAGACGACGGGCGATCTTGTCGGCACCGTGTTTCGTGCGGGAAAACACGATCACGCTATCGAATTCGGTTTTGGCGAGCAATGCCTCGAGCAGATCAAATTTCTGATCATGCGCGACCGGGTAGAGCGCGTGATTGACCGATTCATTGACCGAACGGGCCACGCCGATCTCGACTTTGGCGGGATTGCGAAGCGCAAACGACGCGACGGCCGCGATCTCCGGCGGCACCGTGGCGGAGAAAAACAGCGTCTGCCGCTCCCGCGGACACCGGGCGATAATGTCTTTGACGGTCGGCAAGAAACCCATGTCCAGCATGCGATCGACCTCGTCGAGAATGAGAATGTTGATGTCGCGGAGACTGATCTCTCCGGTCTTGAGATAGTCCACAAGCCGGCCCGGCGTCGCGACGATGATATCGACGCCGCGCTTCAATTCGGAACGCTGGGCCCCGTAACCAACGCCACCAAACACCGCGACCGTGCGGATATCGGTAAAGCGGGCAAAATTACGGAAAGACGTCTCGACCTGTGCCGCGAGTTCACGGGTAGGTTCGAGGACGAGGACGCGGGTCCGGCCGTGGGCACCGAGGCGCGTGAGCACCGGGAGGGCAAAGGCCGCCGTTTTGCCGGTACCGGTCTGAGCCGAAGCGATCAGGTCGCCGCCGCCGAGGACGACGGGGATGGCGCGAAGTTGGATGGGAGTCGGGTCGGTATAACCGGCGGCTTGTACGCCGCGGAGGACCGACTCGGAGAGATTAAGAGCCTTAAAAGCCATGAGAGTGAATGATTCTGGCAAACTGCGCCAGGAACAGGAGCGCAGGCAGAGTCATTGTTCACTCGCTGACGCTCGACGGCTCGTGAGCCGTAAAGAAATGAAAAAGACGGAGCACCCGGAGGCGCTCCGTCTCGAATTGATACTCGATCCTTAACGGATCGCGTTACGATTAGTAACGGCGCTCGCCACGGTCGCCGCCGCCGCCGCGATCGCCGCGGTAACCGCCGCCACCGCCGCCGCCGCCGAAACCACGACCGCCGCCGCCGCCGAAGCCACGACCGCCGCCGCCGCCGCCGAAGCCGCGACCGCCGCCCTCTTCTTTTGGACGGGCTTCATTGACGGTGAGCTGACGACCGCCGAGATCGAGACCGTTCATCTTCTCGGTGGCGAGCTTCGCCTCTTCTGGGGTGCCCATGGTGACGAATGCGAAACCGCGTGGGCGGCCGGTCATCTTGTCCATGGCGACGTAAAGGTCGGTCACGGTGCCGAACTGGCTGAAAGCCGAGCGGAGCTCGTCTTCGGTGGTCTTGAACGACAGGTTTCCAACGTATAGTTTGGAGTTACTCATGATGATGTTGCGTAGTTCCATCGCTCGCTGCCAGTCCGTTCCCACTGTGGGTTTCGAAATCATCACTTGAGCAACTTAGCTCAGCCTACGACTCACCAGATCCTGTCACCAAAACGCTTTCACTAACGACTGAGACGCCAGAAAGGCCGGGACGACAAAGATAGCAAGGACAATTTCAATCCGTCGCCCGTCGGCAAAACCTCGGCAAGACCGGGTTTGCGCGCGGTCTCACGCCGCTAAATGGAGTACTTAGCCCGAATCTCGGCCGGAATGTCCGTCGCCCGGCCTGTTGCCAAAGTTACCAACACGTAATCGCAATGTCCGTCACAGATTCGCTTTCCTGTCGGCAGCTTTTCGATCTCGAACGCCACCCGGCAGCCCGTTGCGGTGAAGCTCTCGATCCAAGTCCGCACCACCATCCGGTCCCCCCAACCCAAAGGCCGGCGGTATTGAATCGCGGCAGACGACATAAACCAGCCCAGCCCTTGCGCCGAGAACGCCTGCATCGACATGCCATAACACCGTTCCATTTGGTCGAATCGCGCGGCCAACACATAATCAAGGTAACGCGTCGAATGAACGTGTTGGTAGAGATCGATGTCGTCAGGCCGGACCAAAAGTTCGGTCTCAAATTTGGAGAATACGTCCATAGTGATGATGCCGGCTTCCCCCGGCGGTCCGCCGATCAAACAACGAACGGCGCCCGGGGGCTACCCCAAAAAACGATCCTGCAGGCGGCGGTCGCGCTTGGTCGGGCGCCCGGTGCCCGGGGCGCGCGCGTTCACTTGTTGGGCCCGTTGTTCTCGCGCTTGGGCAAATTCCTCCGGCGGGGTCAGATCGACGTAAAACTCCGGCAGCCGCACGGCGCCCACGCGGCTCGCCGGCGCGGCGACGACTCGAAGTGTACGCTGCATCACGCCTTGGCGCACCGTCACAATTTCACCCTCGCGCACCGTCCGCGCCGGCTTGGCGACCAATTCGCCGACTGAGACTTTGCCTTCACGGCAGGCAGCCGTAGCGAGGGGCCGGGTCTTAAAAATACGAACCGCCCAGAGCCACTTGTCGACTCGGGCGGTGTTTGCTTCGTCAGCCTCCATCGTTGATCGAACGATTTAAGCGTCAGTCGGGGCGCGGCGTTACCCTTTTTGCGCGCGCAGATTCGAAGAAATCCAATCCTTCAGAATGTCCTTCTCAAAGCGAAGCGGGTCCTGTCGGTCGAGCGTAAGGCGCATGTCGAAGGCTAGGTCGCGAATATCCTCAGTGCCCTCTTTGACCGTCTTGCCCGCGGCGTCCGTGACCTTGAAGGAAAACTTGAATCGTGGCGCGTAGATGGACTTCACGATCCGCACGTCGGAAAACTGCGGGCCGCGCCAGGGCTCATAGTCACCGGCCAGATCGATGTCCACGAATGTGACGACCAACTTCTGGCCGGCAGGCAGGGCTTTCTCAGCCTGATCCACAATGAAGGACCTGATCGCATCGAGAATACCGTCGCGACCTTTGTCCGTGCCGAAGTCGCCGTCTTTCACGTCGGTGAAGGTCTCCGGTTTTTCAAAGATCACTTCGGTGCGGGCGGGGGCCTTGGCCGTCTCGACGGCGCTGAGCGCCAGAGGAGCCGCCAATCCGAGCAAAACCAGGGTGAGGCAGGAGAATGTTTTCATAGGGGACTACGATCCACTTTAACTGAAAAGAGTTCCATTGCGAGCCGGTCGGCGAAAAATTCTGCAAGGATCTAGTCGGGGCCATCCGTGCACTTCGCCGTTGCACCTGCTCTCCACCCGACTTTCGTGGCTGATCTATGAGAAATTACGCCACCCTGCTTCTCGTGTTCGCCGGTTTTACGTTAAACGCCGCCGCCGCACTCCCCGCCGCCAAGGTTAATTCGGGACCCGACCGCATCCGCGTCGAACTGGGAGGCCAGCTTTTCTCCGAATACATCTTCACCGGCGCGCCCCGCCCCTACTTCTATCCCGTGCTTGCGGCCGACGGCACGCGGCTCAACCGCGACTTTCCGATGAAAAAGGACACCGCGGGCGAGGCCACCGATCACCCCCATCACCGCTCGCTTTGGTTCACCCATGGTGCCGTCAACGATGTCGATTTTTGGACCGAGGGTCCGACCAAAGGAACGATCGTGAGCGAGTCGGTGGTCGCCGCCGCCGTCGGCCCCACTGCCACCATCAAGGCGCGCAATCGTTGGGTCGCGCCCAGCGGAGTGGTCGTCTGCTCCGACGAAACCACCGTTCATCTCAGCGCCGTGCCCGCCGGTCGCCAGATCGATTACGAAGTCACCCTGCGCGCTCCCGCCGACAAGCCCGTTGTCCTTGGTGACACCAAGGAGGGATCGATGGCCTTCCGCGTCGCCCAGTGGCTGACTCCGCCTCACACCCACGCGAAGAAGAAAGTCGATGGCGTCGGCCGCATCGTCAACGATGCCGGCGTGACCGATGGCGCGGCTTGGGGCAAACGTTCGACTTGGGTCAGCTACTCCGCGCCAAAGAACGGCACCACCTACGGCATCGCGATGTTCGACCATCCGAAGAATCCCCGCCACCCGACGTGGTGGCACGTCCGCGACTACGGCCTCTTCGCCGCCAATCCGTTCGGCCAACACGACTTCGAGCCTGCCCAAAAGAACAACCCCAAGGCCGGCGAGCTCATCATCCCGGCCGGCGGAAGTGTCACGTTCCGTTGGCGCCTGCTCTTTCATACCGGCGACGAAAAATCCGCCCGCCTCGCCGAACAGTTCGCCGCCTACGCCAAGACTCCGTAACGCCCGCCTCGACCTCGCTCCGGCTTTCCGGGGTCCCGCGATTTAGGTGCCGTAAAGCCGGTCGCCGAAATCGCCCAAGCCGGGCAGGATGTATTTCTTCGCGTTGAGCGCGCGATCAAGCGCGGCCACATGGATCACCGTGCCGGGGTGATGCTTTTCAACCTCGGCCACGCCCTCGGGCGCCGCGACGATACAAACCAGCTGCGGACTCACCGCGCCGTGCTGTTTCGCCACCGTGATCGCCTGCGACGCGCTACCTCCTGTCGCCAACATCGGGTCGACCAAAAACACCCGCCGGCCCGCGAGCGGCGGCAGCTTGCAGTAGTAGTTTCGCGCCACCGCCGTCTCGTGGTTCCGTTCCAACCCGAGGTAGCCGACACTCACGTCGGGAAACGTATCTAAAAACGGCTGCACCATACCGAGCCCCGCGCGCAGAATCGGCACCACAACCAAAGGCTGATGCGTGAGCACCCGCCCGGTCATCGGCTCAAGCGGGGTCTGAATCGGTTTATCTTCGGTCGGCAAATCCGCCGTCGCTTCAATCGCGAGCAAGAGGCTCAACTGATAGCAGAGCGTGCGAAACGTCGCAGGCTTCGTCGTTACATCCCGCAAATGGGTCATGATATGGGAGGCGAGCGGGTGGGCGATGATGTGCAGCGGCATGGTAAAAAATTCAGCTCCCCACGTTCCCTGATCTTGTCACAGCAAATCCCTTTCCACCTTCCGCTCGAGGAAGCGCTCGAATTCCTTTCTCAGCTCCTTTGCTTTGCCCCGCAGCCCCGGCATGAGCGCGAGCCAGTTGTAGACCTCCTCCCGCAGGTGTTTCGGCATGACCGGCTCCATCACACGCACCCGATCGAGCGCGCGCACGCAGAGCACCGCGATCTCATCACACATCTTCTGGGCGTCGGCCGTGCTGTGCTGGCCGGCGAGCCGGATGACTTCATCCAGCCGGCGATGCCGGCGCTTCAAAATCGTTTTGTAGGCCAGCAGGCTCGGCACGACCACGTTCACGGTGCGCGGATAAAAACTCGCCATCAGGTTCCACGGGTCGTTTCCGTCGCCCGCTTTTCGCAGATCGCTGCGCAGGATCACGCAGGGAATGTCCGCAAATTTCGCGAACATGAACTCAACCACCGTGCCGCTATCCAGCTCTGTTCCGTCGAAGTTAAACAGCGCCAGATCACACGCCATCAGCGCCTTGATGTCCTGATCCCGCACCGCCCGCGCCGTGGTCCCGCGCGGCTCGAAATCCTGCGGCAATTCGCAGAGGTACCGTCCTTGCGATTTCTCGTAAATCGCCTCCGCGAGATACGCATTTCCGATCAGATGTTTTAACGTAAAGAGCTCGCTGGCGAAATAGACGGTGGAGCTGCGCGTTTTTTTCTTCATCGCGTGAACGTGCCTGAGGAAGTGGCCGTTTCCCCCACCCCACAACGCTTTTTATCCGCTCCTGACGACGCCCGCCGGACCGCCCGTTTTCAGGGCCGCAACGTCACCGTATGCTCCGTCTTCCCCGGCAACAACGGCGTCGCGTCGCCCCGCACCCAAGCGGCGTGACCCGCTCGGAAAAACGGCGACAACGGATGTCCGCTCTGCCCGCCCGGCATATGGAAAATCCCCTCGGCTTCACGCCCCGGCGACACCACGAGCCGTTCGCTCGCGCCGTAATTAGGCCGCTGGAATCGCGGCATATCGCGGTCCCCCGGCAACTCATCGGCCGTCATCCGCAACCACGACGTCAGACTGTTCGGCACCCACGCCGGCAACGTTTGCGCCAACGGATGCTCGATCCGCGCCACGTTTTTCCGACCCCACGTCGCCTGCGCGAGCGAGGTCCCGCTCTGCTCCAACCCGGCGACCACCTCGTCCGCCGCCGCGACCAGCAATTCCTCCCAACTGGACTCCCGCGGGCTCAGCAGATGCAGCGGCTTCTGCTCCAACAACGCCCAGAGCGGCTCTTCATACGGCAACCGCCCCCAGTTAAATTTTCTGTCGACCGCGACGCACGAAGCGAAGATCGGATCGAGCACCCGCTTCGCCACCGCTTCCCGCCAACCCCGCACCAGCCGATAGCCCACGTCGGCGGCGGTCGCCCGTGCCGCGCCGCTTTCGACGCGCGCACGCAGTTCCGCCCGGTCCGGCTTCCCCGCGACGACTTCGGGCGAGAGCACCCGCAACAGCAACTCCCGCCAACGGCCCAACGCCAACGCCCGGTCATCCAATTGCAACGCCAACAGATCCTTCGGCTCCGCCCGCTCCAGCCCCGCGAGCGCGTCCCGAATCTGCGCCGCCCGCATCGGAAAATCGTGCCCTCCGTCACCCAACCTCGCCGCCGCCGTACCCCCTAGCATCCGGTGGTTGGCGCTCCACAACCGCCCGCCCGCCGGCGCGCGCACCACCGGCACTTCGTCCGGCTGCAACATGCCGTCCCAACGACGGTCGCCGAACGTCCACATCACCGGAAACCGTCCGTCGACGCCGACGCGTTTCGGCACCCGTCCCGCGAGCGTCCAGGCAATCTCGCCCGCGGAATCCACGATCAAAACATTGAGCGGCGTCACCCCCGAGCGCTGCGCCACTGCCACCGCCGCCGCCGTGTTCGGCGCCGTCTCGAAGCCGAAGAACCCAAAATTAATCGCCTCCGGCTCATGCGCGATCCAGCGCTGCGCGATCGGCCGGTCTTTTTCATCGGCGCCCACAATCGGCCCCCAAACCGTCCAGCGATATTCCATCACCACCGGTTCCCCGCCCTTCACGAGGATCGTTTCGGGCCGCACTTCGATCTGGGCCAGCGCTTCACGTCCCGGCACCCGGTAGAGCTCGGGTGAGATTCCCGTCTGCACGACCACCAGATCGCAGGTATCGATCTGCGCCGCCGTCACACCCCAGGCCACGCGGCCATTGCTTCCGACGATCAGGCTCGGGGTTCCCGGCAACGTCGCTCCGACCACCCGTCGTTGCGTTCCTTCATCCGTCCACACCAGGGCCGCGCGATACCACGTGTTCGGCAGGCCCAGCCGCAGGTGCATGTCATTCGCCAGCATCGCGACTCCGCTCGCCGTATGGGCGCCTGCCAAAGCAAACGCGTTCGAGCCCGGCAACTCGCGCTCGCCGGCACCGGACGCAAGCCCCGAGACCTTGGCCGGCGTCGCCGCGCCAGCCCGGCGCAGATTGATCGCTTGCGCCGGGGGAATCTTCGCCAACGGGGCGGTGCTCCCATCCAGCGCCGCATCGCGCGGCCCGATCAGCGGGACGAAAAAAGCCAACGCCTCGGCGCCCAGCGTCTCCCGCAGCGTGCCCAGCATCCGCTCGTAGCCAACCGGGTCCGGCTGCATATCGAGCGTGATCGCGTAGCTCACCAACCCGCAGTCCTCCGTGCGCCAGGGCTGGGGGGTCACACGCAGCGCCAAGTATTCAAACGGTTTTTCGCTCAGCGCCGCCAAGCCTGCATTCACCCCCGCCGTGTAGGCCTCGACGATGGCCCGCTCCTCCGGCGTCGCCCGCGCCACGGCCCCTCTCGCCAACGCCCGAAACCCATGCATCCGGGCCGCTTTGTCCAAGCCCAAAGCTGCCGCGCCGACCACTTCGGCCAACTCGCCCGCCGCTTTTCGCCGCATCAGATCCATCTGGAAAAACCTCTCTTGCGCGTGGACCCAACCGAGCGCCCGCGCGACGTCCGCCCGGTTCGCCCCCGTGATCGTCGGCACACCCAAGCCATCACGATCGATCGTGACCCCCGCAGTCAGTCCCGCCACGGTCGCCGGTCCGTCGAGCTGCGGCAGGCTCGCCTGCATCCGCAGGTAAAACCAGCCGCCGGCAACCGCGCCCAACCCGCCGGCGACCGCCAGCATCCACCCGCCGATTTTCAAACTCTTGACGATTCGAGAAGCCATGGGACGCAGGGTTTTTAAAGCGTGAAGTGCTCTCGAATCTTGGCCACGAGCACCGGTACGGGCTCCGCGATATCGAGCATCAAAGCGTCCGTCGGCGACTCCAAGGTCATCAGTTGCGAGTCGAGCATCTCAGGCTTCATAAAGTGCCCTTTCCGTGCCGCGATTCGCTGCCGGATTAACTCGGGCGAACCATGCAAATGCACCAGCTTCACGCCCCGAGAGTGCTCGATCACAAACTTCCGATACGATTCCTTTAACGCCGAGCACGTCACGATGCCGCTCTCACCGCGCGCCAAGGTCGCCGTGATGTGCACCCGGATCGACGCCAGCCAAGGATCACGGTCCGAGTCCTGCAGCGGCTGGCCCGCAGCCATTTTGGCGATGTTGGACGGCGGATGAAAGTCGTCCGCGTCCCGAAAATCCCAGCCGATCGAGTCCGCGAGCGCCTGGCCCACCGTCGTCTTGCCCGTGCCCGCCACCCCCATGATCAACACGATCAACGGCGGCCGCAGCTCCCAACTCTTGGCCGCGACCGGGTCCCGGCCTTCGTCAAAATCGATGAAATCAAACATCGTCTCGATCACCTTGCCCGGAAATCCGCCCGCCTCGCGGACGCGCCGCTCGATCGTGGTCCGGCTTTCATCCCGCCAGCCCCGCTTCATCATAAACGCATTCCAAACCGCACGCTCATCGTCCGATCGCGGCGTGCCTACCGCTCCCGCCCACGCCAGCACTTCTGCATCCGATTCGCCGCGCAGCACCCGCTCTTTCACCGCCGCGTAACTCACGCCGAGAAACGTGCAGCACCGCGCATCGAACCGGCCCGGGGTTTCATCGCCGAGATTTTCCCTGTAATCCTCCGGCAGCATCCCGCGCGCATGCAGCCGGATCTTGTCGAGCATTCGCCCGAAATAGACGAGGCGACCGACAAGAGCGTAGGGACTGCGAAGACCGGAGACTTTAGGCATGAGCAGTTGAGATAAACTCCATTGAAAAAACCGGCGGCCAATCCGCAATCGCCAATCCAACCCCGCGGCTTACTCGCCCAGAAAATACATCAACGTGCACACCCCGGCAAAAATCACCGTCGGCAAGGTGACCCACAATGGATTCACCGGCACATTGTAATGCCCCACCGCCCAAACGACCAACCAGCATTTCAGCGCGATCAAAATCCAACCGGCGAGCATCAGCCGCTTCGACTTCGCCGAGCGCGGCGCGCGCCGCGTGATCCTCACTTCGCGGACAAATTCCAAATCGTAGCTCGGCGGCGACCGGCGGGAAATCAGTTGGAGAAGATTGGAGAACACGCTCCCACCATATCGATCTGCGCCGAAATGCAACGCGCGCGCCCCGTTGCGCGCCGCCGCGCCCGAGCCCGCGGAGTTATCCCGCACAGCCATGTGGTCGCCCAAAGACCTCCACCGCTTGCCCCACCCCGCCGCTTCACCGCCCATACATCGCCCCGAGCGATTTCAGATACGCCGCCGTGCCGCCCGTGATGAGTTGCTCGATTTGCGCGGACCGGGCGCGCCACTGCCAGTTGCCCTGCGGTTTGCCCGGGGCATTGAAGCGCGCCGCGCGGCCGAGGCTCAGCACATCCTGCATCGGGAACACCGCCAACCGGCTCACCGCTGCGTAGCTCGCGCGGATAAAGTCCCACCCGATCTCGCGGCCGTCGACCCGCAGGTAGCGCCGCGCGTGATCGCGCTCCTTCTCCGTCGTCGTCGCGTACCAGCCGATCGTCGTGTCGTTGTCGTGCGTGCCGGGATAGATCACGCCGTTCGGCACCAGATTGTGCGGCAGGTAAAGATTCTCCGCGTCGTCGCCGCCAAACGCGAATTGCAAGATCGCCATCCCCGGCAAACCCGTCGCCTCGCGCAGCGCGACCACCCTCGGCGTCAGCTCGCCCAAATCCTCCGCGATGATCTTCGCCTGCGGAAACGCCGCCCGCACCGATTTGAACAGCTCCATGCCCGGCGCCTGCACCCACTCTCCCGTGCGCGCCGTCGGCGCCGTCGCCGGAATCCGCCAATAGGCATCAAACCCGCGGAAATGGTCGATGCGCACCACATCGCACAACTCAAACGAAGCCAGCAGCCTTGCATGCCACCACGCGAAGCCGTCGGCCACATGCCGCTCCCATTTGTAGAGCGGATTGCCCCAAAGCTGGCCGTCCGCCGAAAAGTAATCCGGCGGCACGCCCGCCACCGCCGACGGCCGACCCGTCTTAGCATCCAACTCAAACAGCTCCGGATTGGCCCACACGTCGGCCGAGTCCGCCGCCACAAAGATCGGGATGTCGCCGATAATCTCGATGCCCCGCGTGGCCGCCGCCGCCCGCAGCGCCCGCCACTGTGCAAAAAACAAATATTGATAGAACGCGTGGGCCTCCGCCTCCGCCGCCAGCTGTTTTCGCAACGGGGTTTTCTCCGCCGCCGCCAGCGAGCGCACCGCCGCCGGCCATTCCCACCAAGCGACGCCCTTGTGATGATCCTTCAACGCCAAGAAAAACGCATAGCCGTCGAGCCACGCCGCCTGCTTCTTTTGGAACGCAGCGAACGTCTCGCCGTCGGCCGCGAGCACCGGCGACCCCGCCCGTTGGAACCGCGTAAAGGCCAACGCGAGCAGCGGCCGCTTTTGCTCATAAAGCGCCCCGTAATCCACCCGGTCCGCACTCAGCTTGGCCAGCGGCGCGATCTCGGCGTGGGTCAGCAGTCCGGGCACCACCAGCGCACGCAGATCGACCAAATACGGATTGCCCGCAAACGCCGAGAAACACTGGTAGGGCGAATCCCCGTAACCGGTCGGCCCGAGCGGACAAATCTGCCAATATTTTAGCCCGGCTGCTTGGAGAAAATCCAGGAACCGCACCGCATTGGCATCGAAGGTCCCGACGCCTTGATCACCCGGCAACGCCGTCGGGTGCAACAGCACTCCCGCAGCGCGGGCATCGAGCCAATTAAAAAGCGGGACGGGAGTTACGGCGGACGTGGGCATGGCGTGTTTCGGGCGAGATTGGGCGACACGCTCCGCCCCGGCGCAAATTGTAATTCCATCCGCACCCGCTTACCACGATCAGCAACCGCGCGCCGCCTGCAAAAAGCCCCACCACCACGCCCACCCCCATCATCAATCCAAAAATAAAAAAGGCCCCATGCGGAACATGAGGCCTTCGACCGCGGATCACTCCGCGAAATCTTCGCGACGAACCCGCTTACTTCCAGCTCAGCACGAGCCGCGTGAAGTAGGTCGTGTCGAGTTTGTCGACGCCACGACCGGGCTGGCTGTTGTAATCGTTGGCGACGCCGACCCGCAGCTTCCACTGCGTGCTCGCGATTGGGAGTTCCAACAAGCTCTCATGAGTGACCACATAGACGCCGAAGTCTTCAAACGTCGGAACAAAGGACAGACGGTTGATCAAAATCGAGTTCTCAAATTGCAGACGATGATTGAGGCCGAAGTCTAAACCGGCCGCCTTCACATCTTCGGAGCGGGGGTTTTTGTAGCCGGCATAGCGGAACGACAAACCCGCCCGGCCCGTCAGCGTCTGCTTCGCGTCTTTAATTAGATCGTAGCCCAAACCGGCCGCCGCCACGTCGTAGAGTTCGATGTCCTTGATCCGGTCGAAGCCGCCTTCGTTGCGCACATACCAGGATTTGTGGCTCGCGAAGTTGTTCGCGTAGTCCACGCCGACCTTGAATTGGTCGGCCGATTTTTCGCCGTCCGAAACCTGTCGGTCATAACCGGTGTAGAACTGCAGCGTGTCCTGCGCTCCCGCGAGGGTCGCGCGAAACGCGACCGCCGTGGCCAGCTGGCTCTTGTTGCCGCTCTTGCCCGACACATCGACCGCCGCCTCGTAGGCCCAGCCCCGCTCGAGCGCAGCGATGGCCGGATCTTTGCCGCCGGCAGCCCAGCTCGCCGCGACTTTGTCCACCGACGTGGAGATCACGCCATCGGCACCCGCGATCTTCACCGCGCCGCCCTCCGTGGAGACTTTGCCGTCGATCCGCGTGCCGCTCGCGAGCCGCACCGCCACCGCGCTGTCCGTCGTGATCGAAACAACGTCGCTCTGCTTGATCGTGATCTCGCCGGCATAGGACGTCAGCAATGTGACGTTGCCGCCGTCGATTTTGGTCACCGTCCCGACGAGGCGGGAACCGTCTTTCGTCTCGACCGTATCGGCCGAAAGCACCGCGCTCGAAAGCGCAATCAACATGGCCGCCGAAGCAGACCGCAGGAGTTTAGATAAGTTCATGAGGGTCACCGAGATCGACGGCTCCTAAAAATCTGTCAATCTCAAGCCCACTCCGCTGGGTTATTTTACAGAGGGGTTACGGCAACGCGGCTCGACACTGCCCGACTCGCCGCTTTGCCTCCGCTTAACGCTCTACGCATGTCCGCCCCCGTCCAACGCCCTTCCCTCATCGTCGCCGACCGCTGGCGCGATTACCAACTTCTCGACTGCGGCGACGGCCTGAAACAGGAGCGTTGGGGCGCCTTCAATCTCGTCCGTCCCGATCCCCAGATCATTTGGCCTCGCCACGGTTCCGCCGGCAGCATCGCGACCCCGGGCGCGCCGGGCGCGAAATGGGACGGCTGGGATGGCTTCTACCACCGCAGCGAACAGGGCGGCGGCAAATGGGAATATCGCAAATCCCTGCCCGATCACTGGAAGCTCGCCTACGATTCCCTCGGCCTGACGTTTAAGATTCACCCGACCTCTTTCAAACACACCGGCCTCTTCCCCGAGCAAGCCGTCAACTGGGAGTGGTTCTCCGCCAAGATCAAAACCGCCCGCGCCGCCGGCCGCCCCGTCAACGTCCTCAACCTCTTCGGCTACACCGGTGCCGCCACCTGCGCCGCCGCCAAAGCCGGCGCCAGCGTCACCCACATCGACGCCGCCGAGGGGATGGTGAAATGGTGCAAGGAAAACGCCGTGCTTTCCGGCCTCGTCGATGCGCCCATCCGCTACATCGCCGACGACTGCCTGAAATTCGTCCGCCGCGAACAGAAGCGCGGCAAATTCTACGACGCCATCATCATGGACCCGCCCACCTACGGCCGCGGCGCCACCGGCGAGATGTGGAAGCTCGAAGAACACCTCTGGCCGCTGCTCACCGAGTGCCGCGCCCTGCTCACGCCCTCGCCGCTCTTCTTCCTGATCAACGCCTACACCGCGCGCCTTTCACCGACCGTCGTGGCGAATCTCCTCACCGAGCTCATGCACGGTCGCGGTGGCAACATCACCGCCGGCGAAGTGGGCCTCCCGATCCAGCGCGACGGCAAAATCCTCCCCTGCGGCATCTACGGCCGCTGGGAAGCGTGAGGTCCGGCGCGTTAGCCTCAACGCGCCATCACCCTCACCGATACTCCGCCAACTCCACGATGACCCCGTCGGGGTCGAGTAAGTAAACCAACGTCTTCCCACCCGCGCCGGTGTCGAATTTCACCACGCCACCCGGCACCGCCGTCGGCTCGCCCCACACGTCGATGCCCGCGGCGCGCAACTTCGCGGTCACCGCAAAAATATCGTCCACCCGCAGCGCAAAATGCCGCAGCCCGCGCGTGTTTGCCTTTCCGTTTTCCGGCACCGCCACGCCCTCCGGCGAATGATAGTGCAGCAACTCGATTCGCGGCCCGCCGCCCGGCAATTCGACAAACACCGCGTGCGCCTTCACCCCGCGCAGCCCCACGATCTTTTCAATCCACTCGCCCTCGAGGTGCGCCTCCTTCGTTTTCTCGCAGCCGAGCACATCGCAGTAAAACGCCAGCGACCGCGCCATGTCGGCGACTACGATGTTCAAGTGGTCGATTCCGAGAATCATGCCGCCCATGCTCCCGCCCCCGCCCGCCGCCGCAAGGCCGTTTCCCCTTCAATCGCCCGACCTTGAAAAATAATTTCGCGCCGCCTGCTTCCGTGTATTCCGTGTGTTCCGTGGGCAACTCCTCTTTCAAAATCGGCGTCGACGGCGGCGGTACCAAAACCGAATGCATCCTCATCGACGAGGCCGGCACGATCGTCGCGCACCACCTCGCCCCCGGTTGCAACCCCAACGTCGCCGGCACCGAAGCCGCCCGCGCCATCGTGACCGCCGCCCTCTCCGCGCTCATTTCCTCTCCAACACTCAACCCTCAACTTTCAGCTCTCAGCTCGTCGCCGATCGTGGCGACTCAGCTCTTCATGTCCGGCGCGCCGACCTTCTGGCAGGAGTTCGCCGCCTCACTCAACGGCTACGGCCGCGTCACCGCCGCACCCGATTCACTGCCCACGCTCGAGCTCGCCACCGGCGGAGCTCCCGGCCTCGTGCTCCACGCCGGCACCGGCTCCTTCGTCGCCGCCCGCGCGCCCGACGGCACCGTCCACTACGCCGGCGGCACCGGTTGGCGTTTCGGCGACCCCGGCAGCGGCTACGAACTCGGCCGCCGCGCCATCGCCCGCGCCCTGCTCGAGCTCCAAGGTTGGCTCCCGGCCTCGCGCCTTGGTCCCGCCGTGCGTGACCACACGCAGCTCGGCGACGCCGCCGACGCCCGCGCCATCACGCGCTACTTCTACGCCCACGCGGAGCCCAACCGCGTTATCGCCGCCCTCGCTCCGGCCGTTTTGCGCCTCGCCACGGAGGGCGATCCCACCGCCCATCAGGTCGCCGTGGAATCCGCCACCGAGCTCCTCGATCTCACCCACCACGTCGCGGCCAAACTGTTTCCCACCACCCCGCTCGCCGAGATCCCCACCGGCCTCAGCGGCGCCCTCCTCACCCACGCCACCGTGCGCGCCGCCCTCGCCCCGCGCACTTCGTTGCCCCTGAGATCCATCACCGCCGCGCCCATCGAGGGCGTGCGCCGCCTGCTGGTTCGCTCCCGTTAATCTCATGCGTTGCCTCCGGTCGATCGTCGCCTTCGCCGTTGTTACACTGCTTGCGGTTCATGCCGCACCCGCGCCCGTCCCCGGCCAATCGACGTTCACTGCCGACCGCTACGTCGAATCGGTCGCCGGGAATTTGCCCATCGTGCTCACCGCCCCGCACGGCGGCGCGCTCAAGCCCGACTCCATCGCCAACCGCAAGGAGGGTGTCCTCGGCGCCGATCTCAATTCCCTCGAAATCGCCCGCGCCCTCGCCTCCGAACTCTTCGCTCGCACCGGCCGTCACCCCGCCCTCGTCGCCAGCCATCTCCATCGCTCGAAACTCGACCCCAACCGCGAGATCAAGGAAGCCGCCCAAGGCGATCCGACCGCCGAGTCCGCCTGGCGCGACTTCCACGCCGCCATCCGCGCCGCGCTCGACGCCACCGTCGCCCGTCACGGCTTCGCCTTCCTCATCGATCTCCACGGCCACTCCCACCCCATCGCCCGCCTCGAACTCGGCTACGCCCTCGACTCCGCGCAACTCAACCGCTCCGACGCCACTTTCGACGCCTCCGGCCTGATCGCGCTCAGCACCCTGCGCGATCTCCACGCCCGCTCCGGCCCCGCGCTCGCCCCGTCCGCGCTCATCCGCGGCCCACGCAGCCTCGGCGCGCTCTACCAAGCCGCCGGCCTCCGCGCCATTCCCAGCCCCCAGGAGCCCCAGCCCGGTGCGAATCCGTTTTTCGCCGGCGGCTACATCGTCCGCACCTACGCCGCCGCCCCCGACACGCCGAAAGTCGACGGCCTGCAAATCGAAACCTACCGCATCGGCGTGCGCGACACGTCCGAAAACCGCGCCCGCTTCGCCCGCCTCACCGCGGACGTTCTCACCCTTTTTCTCCGCGAGCACTACGCCTTCGACCTCGCGGCGAAGAAATAATCCACTTCGCCCGTTTCCTACCTCGCACCCATGCTCGTCCGCTTCACCAAAGGCTCCGTCGCTGCCAAAAACGATGCCCTCGTCTGCGAGCGCCCCGACGGCACGAGCTCGACCGCCGCCATGCCGAAGCAAGGCATTCTCCCGCACGACGCCTTTCACTTCGTCGTGGAAACCACCCTCGGCTGGACCGACGCTTTCTTCGGCCAAGTCGCCGCCGGCGCGAGCCTCGCCGACACCACCGCCCGCTTTCACCCGGTCAAAAAATCGCCCGCCCCACTCCCGCGCCTCCACCAAATCGAAGCGCTCATCGAGTGCCTGCAAGCCGAGCAATGGGGCGGAGCCAGCGATCCCACCGCGTTCACCGCCAAGCTCGCCGCCGCCTGCCGCCGCACGCGCACTACGCCGCCGACGCTCGCCCCCGCTGATCTCGCCCGCGTGCGCCTCGCCCTCCGCGAATTCGGCGCCGCCTGGCGCCCGCTCAACCCCGGCCAATCCATCGAACGCACGTTCTGATCCCAAACCCGAGCTCCCCGATGCCTACGGTTGATCGGAAAAAAAGGCGAGGTTACGAGACCGACCTTCTCCCGCCCGCAGTTCCGATGCCTCGATTCGAAAGCGATCAAACCCATGCGCGACCGGCAGGGGATTTTCCTGTCCAAAATCTTTCTGTCAAAAGCCTGCTACCGCGTCACTCGCCGCGGACGTCTTCGTGCCATCGGCATCTCTCCTGCGCGATCTCGCGATCCACACCCCGCTTGCCCCGAGCCTTCGAGTTTCTACTTTCGCGCCATGACCGCCGCCGCCCGCAAACAATCCCCGAACGCAGCGCCCTCGCTTGCGGGTAAAAAATCCGCGCACCGCGACGTCTTCAAAAAATGGCGTGGTCGCAGCGCCTTGCCCGACGGACTGAGTGTTGATGCCTACATCTCTCGCGCCCGCACTCCTCACCGCCGCTGAGTTCCTCGTGCAGCTCAGCAAACTCAGTGTTCTGACAGTTCTCCCCGAGCCCGCCTGGCTCGCCCGCCAGTCGGCCCACGACGCCCGCGTGCGCGTGTGGACCGACCCGCATCAAGCCCGTGCCTCGCGCGGCGAAAAACATCCCGTTCACGATTTTCTTTTCAGCTATTACGCCTACCGCGCCGCCTGGCTGAAACGCTGGCATCCCGGCCCCGACGTCGCTCTCACCGGCGAATCCGCCCGCGCCTTCCTCCGCTGGCCCGAGTATCGCGAGATCACCCTGCCCGACGGCACCACCGCCGTCGCCCTCGAACCCGCCACGCTCCCCGTTCACCGCCGCGTCTTCGTGATGTGGCTCCGCGATTTGCTGCAAACGATGCAGACGCGTCCCGCCTTCTTCGGCTGCTTCGGCCTCCACGAGTGGGCCATGGTTTACCGCCAAACCCCCGACGAGATCCGCCATAACGCCTACCCGCTCCGTTACCCGCCCGACGCTCTCGCCCGCATCGTCGAGGCCGCGCCCATCACCTGCACCCATTTCGACGCGTTCCGCTTTTTCACGCCGCCCGCCCGCCCGCTCAACCGTCTCCAACCCACCCGCGAGACCACGCCGCAACACGAACAACGCGGCTGCCTCCACGCCGGCATGGATCTCTACAAATGGGCCTTTAAACTCGCACCCTTCACGCCCGGCGAGCTCGTCGCCGACTGCTTCGAACTCGCCTGCGCCATCCGCGAAGTCGACATGCGCGCCAGCCCCTACGACCTCGCCGCCCTCGGCTTCCCGCCCATCGCGATCGAGACTCCCGCGGGCCGCGCCGAATACGAAACCCACCAACGCGCCTTCGCCACCCGCGGCGACCCGCTCCGCGCCCGCCTCCTCGCCCTCTGCGAACGCCTCCTCGCGGCGTAACCAAGTTTCGTTCCCCGTAGGGTCTCCGACCCGCCCTCCAGGTCCCAAGCCGCGCCGCGCCGCGCCACGCCGCGAATCAGACAAGGCGGGTCAGGGACGCCGCCCTACTTTCGAACGTAACCCACTCGCCCTTTCGCCGGGACTCGCCGCCCCTCACCCGCGCGGCCTCGCCTTCCCCGGCAAAATCTCCCGCACCACGTCCGCCAGTTGCTTCGCCGTCGGCAGCTTCCCTTTAAATTCCGCCGGCAGCTTCGACTGCATCCGATACTCCGCGACGCCGATGGGATTCCCTTTCGACTTCAGCGCGAACTCCACCTCCACGTCGTCCTTCTCCGCGCACAAAATGATCCCGATCGACGGCCGGTCATCCGGCGCGCGTTCCTTTTCGTTCAGCAAGTTCAGATAAAAATCCATCTTCCCCGCAAACTCCGGCTCGAACGCGACGACCTTCAGATCGAACGCCACGAGCGCCTTCAGGAAGCGGTGATAAAACAGCAGGTCCACGAAGTATTCCTTCGCTCCCAGCGCGAGCCGGTATTGCCGGCCGACAAAGCAAAACCCATAGCCGAGCTCCAAAATAAACTGCTGCAACCGCCCGATCAGCCGCTCCTCCAGTTCCCTCTCCTTCATTGGCCGCGCGATGCCGAGGAATTCCAGATTATAGCGGCTCTTGAGCATCTCATCCGCCTGCTCCGCAAAATGCTCCGGCAACGCCGCCGCGAAATTGTGTGTCTTCTTCTCCGCCTTCGCCCGCTCGTAAGCCTGCGCCTTGATCTGGTTGAGCAACACCGCCCGGCTCCACCCAAACTTCGCCGTGGCCTTCAGGTAATAGAGACGTGGCGCGGGCTCGGTGAGCTTGTTGAGAATCTCCACATGATGTCCCCAAGGAATGGCGGACGCCAATTCTCGCACAGCTTGTGCGAGAATTACCTCGCTCCCGGCGATGCCTCCAGATTCTCGCGCAAACTGTGCGAGAAAGTCCGGCGTGTTGAAAGTTTGGAACATCTGTCGCATCCGCCAGATGTTCGAAATCGAAAAACCCCGCATATCCGGAAACTCCGCCCGCAAATCCGCCGACAACCGCTCCACCACCGATTCACCCCAGCCCACCGCCGCCTGCTTCTCCAAGATCCCGCGCCCGATTTCCCAATACAGCATCACCAGTTCCCGGTTCACCGCGCGACCCGCGCTCAACCGCGCCGACTGGATGCGCCCTTTCACCTCGGTCAGAAACGCGGAATATTCGGGAACGAGCACGACGGGTTTCATGGTTCCAAAATTGACTTCGGCGACCAGCTCCGTCGAACCATTCTTCAGCTTTTGCGCCGCCCTTACCTCCCGTTCCGCTCCCGCTCTCTCTACACGCCCTCTCCTTTCTCAATGATTTCCCACCTTCACCTCCGCCCTCTCGCCCTCGCCACCGTCACCGTCCTCTCGCTCCTTGCCGCTCCCGCCCACGCCGACGAACCCGCCGCCCTCGCCGAGCGCCGCGTCCGCGCCCACGTCACCTTCCTCGCCGATGATCTCCTCGAAGGCCGCGACACCGGCACCCGCGGCCATGGCCTCGCGATGAACTACGTCGCCGCCCAGTTCATGCGCCTCGGCTTGGAATCCGTCGGCGCATCCGGCTACCAACAGCCCCTCGCGCTCCGCCAATCACGCCTCGATCTCGACGCGGGCAAATTCGTCATCCGTCGCGCCGGCAGCCCCGACGTCACCCTCGCCCCGATCAACGATATGGTCGCCCGCCCCGCCGCCGGCACCGCCGCGAGCGAGGTCACCGCTCCCGCCGTCTTCGTCGGCTTTGCGATTCACGCCCCCGAGTTCAACTACTCCGACTTCGCCGCCGGCATCGATGTGCGCGGCAAGATCGCCGTCGTCCTCGCCGGCTCGCCCAAATCCCTCCCCGCCACCGCCAAGGCCCACTACTCCCGCGAAAAAACCGCCGAGCTCGTCCGCCGCGGCGCCATCGGCATCGTTTCCATCCTCACCCCCGCCGAGGAGAAACGCGCCCCGTGGGCCTTCACCGTCAACGGCGCACGCTTCGCCTCGATGCGCCTGATCAACCCCGACGGCTCCCTCCATGAGGCCTACCCCGAACTCCGCGCCACCGCCTCCGTCAGCCGCGCCGCCGCCGCCGCCCTCTTCAAACACGCTTCCCGCCAAGTCGACGCCGTCTTCGCCGCCGCCGAACGCAGCGAGCCCCAAGCTTTCCCGCTCGAAATCGAACTCGCCCTCGGCGGCCGCGCCACGGTTTCCGATATCACCAGCGCCAACGTCCTCGGTTGGCTCCCCGGTGCCGACCCCGCCCTCGCCGGCGAGCCCATCGTCGTCACGGCGCATCTCGACCACCTCGGCATCGGCCCCGCGATCAACGGCGACTCCATCTACAACGGCGCCCTCGACAACGCCCTCGGCACCGCCGCCCTCATCGACGCCGCCGAGCAACTCGTCGCCGGGCCCCGCCTGCGCCGCCCCGTGCTCTTCGCCGCCCTCACCGCTGAGGAAAAAGGCCTCCTCGGTGCGACGCATCTCGTAAGGCATCCGCCCGCCCGCGTCCGCCGGTTCGCCGCCAATCTCAACTTCGATATGCCCGTCATCCTCGCCCCCGTGCGCGACGTCATCGGCATCGGCGCCGAGCACACGTCCCTCGGCAATTCCCTCGCCGCCGTCGCCGGCAAACTCAACTTCACCGTCAGCCCCGACCCTACGCCCGACGAGGTCGTCTTCGTCCGCAGCGACCAATACCCCTTCATCCGCGCCGGCGTTCCCGCCCTCTTCATGAAAGCCGGCCAGCTCGGCCTCGACCCCAAACAAGACCTCGCCGCCCTCGAAGCCGATTTCCGCAAAACCCACTACCACAAACCCAGCGACGACCTCACCCGCCCGATCCACTGGCCCTCCGCCGGGACCTTCGCGGTGCTCACCGCCGACCTCATCCGCGCCGTCGCCGACGACCCCGTCGCCCCCGCTTGGAAACCCGGCGATTTCTTCGGCACCCGTTTCGGTCCCGAAAAAGACGCCGCCAAACGCTGAGCCGCTCCCCGCTCATTTTTCGTTTCGCCCCCCTTGCTGAACGACCACACGTCGCCAGACTTTTTTTCATGAAACCTCTGCCTATGCTTTGCCGCCTCACCCTTCTGCTTGCGCTCGCCGCCGCCCCGATCCAAGCCGCCCCTGACGCCGCCGGCGCGATTTCCGGCAAAGTCGTCGAGACCATGAACGCCGCTTCGTACACCTACGTGCTCATCGAAACCGGCGCGAAAAAATCCTGGGTCGCCGCCCCGCAGTTTGCGGTGAAGGTCGGCGATACCGTCGCGATCGCCGATGCGATGCCGATGCAAAACTACCAGAGCAAATCCCTCAACCGTACCTTCGACCTCGTTTATTTCACCGGCAACATTTCGGTCAACGGCGCCCCCGCCGCCCCTTCCAACCCCACCCCGGTCCCCGCGCCCACGACGGCAACCCTGCCACCCGGCCACCGGGCGATGTCGGCCAAAACCGCGCCCGATCTCACCGGCATCAAGCGCGCCGAAAACGGTCAAACCGTGGAAGAAGTCATCACCGGCAAAACGATGTTCGCCAGCAAGTCCGTCGCCATCCGCGCGCGGGTCGTAAAATACAACGCCCAGATTCTCGGCAAAAACTGGCTGCACATCCGCGACGGCTCCGGCGCCCCCGGCACCAACGACCTCACCGTCACCACGACCGCCACCGCCAAAGTCGGTGACCTCGTGCTCGTGACCGGCAAGCTCGGCACCGACCGCGATTTCGGCAGCGGCTACAAATACCCGCTCATCATCGAGGACGCGACCGTCGTCGTGCAGTAAGCCCAACGCCCAAACGTGCTCCGGGCGATCAAGGCGGGGCTGACTTTCCGATCCGGCCTCGGTTCACCCCGGCTGCCGTCGCCAGCCTCCTCCACGGCCGGCTCGCCGATAAAGTAAATCGCGGCCCCCGATCTAAGGTTTAATGATCAATAACGGTTGGAATCAAAGGCCCCTCGGCATCCAGTCCCCCAAAAATCGAGTTTTTTAACCACAACGATGATCCGCAAAATTTGGTTCGTTTTTTTCCTAGCTGCCGCGTCGTCCTTTGCGCAGCAAAGCTACGATCTTGTTGTTTACGGCGGTAGCGCCGCCGGCGTTACAACCGCCGTTGCGGGCGCGCGCCAAGGGCTCAAAACCGTCCTGCTGGAGCCGCGCGACCATGTCGGCGGACTCGTCAGCGGCGGACTCTCCGGCACGGATGTAGGGAAGCGGGAAGTGATCGGCGGAATCGCCCTCGAATTCTATTTTCGCGCCGGCCGCCACTACGGCCTCAACCGCCATCATCAGGAACTCGCCTGGATGCCCGAACCCAAGGTCGCCGAAGCCATCTTCCGCGAGATGCTGAAAGAGGCCGGCGTCACCCTGCTCGAGCGCCATCGCCTCCGCGAGAAAACTGGCGTGCGCAAAGAAGGGACCCGGATCATCGAAATCACCACCGAGAATGGCACCCGCTTTCAGGGGAAAATTTTCGTGGATACCTCGTATGAAGGCGACCTGATGGCGCAATCAAAGGTCAGCTATACCACCGGCCGCGAAAGCACCGCGCAGTACGGCGAGAGCCTGGCCGGCGTGCGCGCCCTCACCCCCAGCCACCAGTTTGCCGTTGAGATCCCTGCGCGCACGGCGGACGGCACGCTCCTGCCTGAAGTCTCCGGAGCGCCACGCGGTGAACCCGGCACCGCCGACCAGCGGATTCAGGCGTATAACTTCCGCGTCATCGCCACCAATGTTGCGGCCAACCGGATCCCTTGGCCCAAGCCCGACAACTACGACGTCAAGCGCTATGAACTGCTGGCCATCTACCTCACGAAGATGACCCCTTACCTGGGCCGACCGCTCGACATCAACGAGGTCAACCTCCTCCGCGTCATTCCCAACGGCAAAGCCGATTGGAATAACCGGGGCGGATTCTCCAGCGACTACATCGGCAAGAACTACGATTATCCGGACGGCGACTACACCACCCGCGCCCGCATCTGGCGAGACCACGAGGACTACCAAAAGGGCTTCTACTGGTTCTTGGCCAATGATCCCCGCGTGCCGAAGGAACTCCAGGCGCAGATGCGCGAGTGGGGACTGCCGAAGGATGAGTTCGTCGATACCGACCACTGGCCCCACCAGTTGTATATCCGAGAGGCGCGCCGCATGGTCGGACCATTCGTCGCCACGCAAAAAGACCTGCAAACCGACCTCGTAAAGCCCGACGCCATCGCCATGGGCAGCTACGGCGCGGACTCGCACAACGTGCAACGCTTTGTCAACGACCGCGGATTTGTCGAAAACGAGGGCGACTTTCAGGTCTCAGCTTCCGTCAACCCGTACCACATCGCTTACCGCGTTCTCACCCCCAAGCGCGAGGAGATCACCAACTTGCTGGTGCCGGTTTGCTTCTCGGCCACCCACGCGGCCTATTCTTCGATGCGCATGGAGCCCCAATACATGATGCTCGGACATGCCGCGGGCATCGCCGCGCAGCTGGCAATCCGCGACCACGCGCCGGTGCAAGACGTCCAGATCGAAGATCTGCAGCGCCAGCTCAAGGCCGAGGGCGCCATCTTTCAGTACGGACCCGAGTTTCAAGCCCAAGCGCTCACGATTCTCCGCCGCCGCTTCGCCGCACCTCCACGCCAAGGCCCTCTGCCGTGGGGATATCCCGAGAAACGCTAAGCAAGGTGACCTGGTCTGCGACCGCGCGGCGGATCGACGCCGTAGCTACAATGCGGCCGACGCCTTCATCGGCAAACGTGTCGACCTGAAACGAGCCGCCGCCGCCCGCTCGGAACTGCCCGATACCAAAGTCCTCTCGGCCATCTCGCCTTCGACGCCAGGGGCGCCCGCCGGACACCCAGCTCGCGCTCGGGTCGCGTCGGGCCTAGCCCCCGGTGCTATGCAACGACCGACATTCGCGCGCGCCTTGATGCGTCGCCAAATTCGCGCTCGCGTCGGTTCCCCTTGCCGACCCAGCCACTTTGCCAGCACTTTGTAAAAAAATGCCAACACGCGCAGCATGAACAAAAAGTTCCTCAGCGAACGCGACATCTGCACCAAGTTCATCACCCCCGCGATCTCCGCCGCCGGCTGGGACATTCACTCACAGATTCGCGAGGAGGTCGGCTTCACCGACGGGCGCATCTACGTGCGCGGTAAGCTTCACGCTCGCGGCTCCCAAAAGCGCGCCGACTACATCCTCTATTATAAACCCAACATCCCGCTCGCGATCATCGAGGCCAAGGATAACAACCACACCGTCGGCGCCGGTCTTCAGCAGGCACTCGACTACGCAGACACACTCGACCTTCCTTTCGTTTTCAGCAGCAACGGCGACGGTTTTCGTTTCCACGACCGCACCGCGACCGGCTCCGATATCGAGACCGATTTGGCTCTCTCCGAGTTTCCGTCCCCTGCGCGACTGTGGGCCAAATACACAGCGTGGAAAGGCATCACACCCACCGCCGAGCCCGTCGTTACCCAAGATTATTTCGCCGACGGCACCAACCGAGCGCCACGCTACTACCAGCAGATCGCGATTAACCGCACCGTCGAAGCCGTCGCACGCGGAGAGGGTGGAAACCGCCACCTGCTCGTCATGGCCACCGGC